>SL_3KL_010_SEDDRAFT_10000346_pt1 | contig 36586 bp, 20 predicted proteins | sample SodLakKL_010_SED_2_FD_10381 | JGI IMG/M metagenome (IMG submission 10381) | reverse complement strand
GCCCCCCCCACAGCAGTTCGCTCCCCACCCCCGAAGCGGCGCCCCACACACAGCGGCCGGGTCCGTACCAGGCCCGCCACCCCTACGAGACCAAGTCAACCCCCCCCTCCAACCCATTGGACGGGCACCGACTTTCGGCTTATATTCGGTACCCATGTCTCAGCCCACTCCCCCCTACGTCGAGCTCCACTGTCACTCGGGCTACTCCTTCCTGGACGGCGCCTCCCACCCGGAAGAGCTGGTGCACCAGGCGGTGGAGCTGGGCTATCCGGCTCTGGCCCTCACCGACCACGACGGCCTCTACGGGTCCATGGCCTTTGCCCGGGAGGCCCGGGAGGCGGGTCTCCAGCCCATCACCGGGGCGGAGCTCACGGTCCACGGGCACGGGGTACCGGTGGATCCCGGGGCTCCCCTTCCCCCCGCCACCTCCCGGCCCGATGAGCCCCATCACCACGGACACATCACCCTCCTGGCCGAGACCCCCACCGGGTACGCCAACCTCTGCCGCATCCTGACCCTGGCCCACCGGGAGAGCCCCCGGGGGCAGCCCTCCTTCTCCCTGGAGCGTCTCCTGGATCCCGGGGAGGGGTTGGGGGAAGGGCTCCTCCTCCTGTCTGGGTGCCGCCGGAGCCCCCTCCTCCATGCCCTCGACGACAGCGTAACCTCAGCCGAATCGCTGGCTCGGCGGATGCTCCGGGCCTTCGGGCCGGACCGCTTCTGGGTGGAGCTTCAGGAGAACGGGGTCCGGGGTGATCGGGATCGGAACCGGCGGCTGGCCCGTCTGGCCGATCGCCTGGGGGTGCCGGTGGTGGCCACCGGGAACGTCCACTACCACCGTCGGCGCCGGCACCGTCTCCACGATGTGCTCACCGCCATCCGTCACCGCTCCACCCTGGACGGCTCGCACCGGGTCCGGCGCCCCAACGCCTGCTTCCATCTGGCGCCTCCCCAGGAGGTGGCCGCCCGGTTCGCCTCCCGCCCCGACGCCGTCTCCGCCACCCTGCGGATCGCCGAGCGGTGCGCCGCCTTCGACCTGACCCGGGATCTGGGATACACCTTCCCCGACTTCCAGGGGAGCGACCGAGGGAGTGCCATGGAGACGCTGACGGCGGTGACCACGGCGGCGCTGGACCGGCGCTACCCGGACGATCCGGCCCTGGCCTTCCCCCATCGTCGCGGTGAGCGGAGCGCCCTGGCCCGGGAGGCCCGCCGTCGGCGAGACGAGGCCCGGAGCCGCCTGGAGACGGAGCTCCGCCTGGTGGAGCACCACGGCCTCGCCGGCTTCTTCCTGGTCTACCGGGACATCATGGAGCTGGCCCGGGAGGTGGGGATGCGGGTGCGGGGCGATTCCCCACGGGCCCGGGCCGGCCTCCCCCCCGGACGCGGGCGGGGCTCGTCGGTCTCGTCCATCATCTGCTACCTCATCGGCCTCTCCCATGTGGATCCGGTGGAGGCCGGCCTCTTCCTGGGCCGGTTCCTGAACGAGGCCATGGGATCGGTGCCGGACATCGATCTGGACTTCCCCCGGGAGATCCGGGACGAACTCATCCTGGAGGTCTATCGGCGGTACGGCTACGACCACACCGGGCTCGTGGCCACCTTCCCCACCTACCGCCTCCGCTCGGCGGTCCGGGAGGTGGGAAAGGTCCTGGATCTCCCCGCCGGAGACCTGGAGAAGGTGACAAAGCTGGCGGAACACCGCTCCGCCACCGGGCTTCGGGACGATCTGGAGCGGATCCCGGAGTTCGCCGGGAAGGTGGAGAGCCGCCCCTGGCGCCTCTTCCTGGAGCAGGTGGAAGAGATCGCCGGTCTCCCGCGCCACATCTCCCAGCACGTGGGGGGGATGATCATCTCGAGTCGTCCGCTCCTGGAGCTCGTTCCCCTGGAGCCGGCGGCCATGGAGGGGCGGGTCCTCTGCCAGTGGGACAAGGATTCCTGCGACGACGCCGGCTTCATCAAGATCGACTTCCTGGCGCTGGGGATGCTCTCGCTGGTGGAAGAGGCGGTGGACCTCATCGCCGTTCGCGGCACCGCCACCGACGTTGCCCGAAAGGTCCAGGTCCCGGTGGTGGCCGGGGCGCCGGACCTCTCCCGCATCGACCTGGACGACCCGGCGGTATACAGGCGGATCCAGGAGGGCGACACGGTGGGGATCTTCCAGGTGGAGAGTCGGGCCCAGATCCAGATGCTCCGCCGCACCCTCCCCTCCAACCTGGCGGAGCTCGCCGTCCAGGTGGCCATCGTGCGCCCCGGCCCCATTGTGGGAGGGGCGGTGAACCCCTACGTCCGCCGCCGGGAGGCCCAGCGGGCCGATCCCACCTACACACCTCCGCTGGACCACCCGCTACTGGGCGAGGCGCTGGGTGAGACGCTGGGGGTCATCATCTACCAGGACCAGGTGCTCCAGGTGTGCCGGGACCTGGCGGGGTTCACCGACGGTCAGGCCGACTCGCTGCGTCGGGCCATGAGCCGGAAGCGCTCACGGGAGGCCATGCGGGGGCACTGGGAAGCCTTCAGGGCCGGCGCCGCCGAGCGGGGGGTGGATCTGGAGACGGCCAAGACCGTGTTCCGGCAGGTGGTGGCCTTCTCCGAGTTCGGCTTCCCCAAGTCCCACTCCGCCGCCTTCGCCCTTCTGGCCTACCAGTCGGCCTGGCTCCGCCACTACTTCCCCACCGAGTACTACGTGGCCCTCTTCAACAACCAGCCCATGGGCTTCTACTCCCTGGACGCCCTGGGGCGGGACGCCCAGCGGAACGGGATCCGCATCCTACCTCCGGACATCAACCGAAGTGGGGTCCGGTGCACCGCCGAGGGGCGGGATCTGCGGGTCGGACTTGGGTTTGTCCGCGGGTGGGGCGAGGAGATCGCCGAGCGGGTGGTGGAGGAGCGGGAGCGAGTGGGGCCCTTCCGGAGTCTGGGCGATCTCCTCCGGCGTACCCCGGCGGCGCTCCGCCGCCCCGCCATCGAAAACCTGATCTGGGTCGGTGGGTGCGACGGGTGGGGGCTGGGGCGGCGGGAACTCCTCTGGCAGACCGGGCTCTGGCTCGGACCGGACGAGGCCCGCACCCGGGCCCAGGGCCGGCAGGACGATCCCCAACTGGAGCTGGGTGCCCTGGCGGCCCCCGCCGCCGCTCCGTCCGGGGTGACCCGGTTCTCCGATCTGGACGACGGGGACCGCCTGGTGGCCGAGTACCGGATGCTCCGCTTCTCTACCCAGCACCATCCCCTCCACCTGGTGCGGGATCGTCTGCCCGGGCACATCCTCTCGTCGGACCGGATTCCGGAGCTGGACAACGGAGCGGTGGTGACGTTGGCGGGGATCGTCGTGGCCCGGCAGCGTCCCCAGACCGCCAAAGGCTACATCTTCGTCCTCATCGAGGACGAGTTCGGCCACATCAACGTCATCGTGAAGCCCGACGTCTACGAGCGCTGCAGGGCCGCCGTGCGCATGGAGCCCTTCCTCCTGGTCCGGGGACGGCTGCAGAAGGATGGGGCCACGGTGAACCTCATCGCCCTGGAGGTGGAGGCGCTAAAGGGGGGCGTCTCACCGGGAGAGGGGGATGGGGCCGGCGCCCTCCCTGATCCCCTGGAGTACTGGCCCGATCCCGGGTCCACGGGACGGCGGGAGGCCCGGGGACGGGAGCTGGATGAGCTCCTCACACCCCTTCGAAACACCCCACCGGAGGTGAAGAGCTGGGGGTGAGGTGAGTCGTGTGGATTCCGTGGAACAGTGATCTACAAATCACATCAGGTAGATCTTCTATTTTCATGTCTTGAATGGTTATAGGGTCGTTGACATGAAGTCTTATGGATGTGTTCCACGCGTCTCCCTTACGTGACATTATGTCCCACCCCCTTCGCCATGGGACCGGCCACCACCCTTCCGCCGCAGACCACGAGAGCGACCGGTGAGCCCCCCATGGTGTGAACCAACTCCCGCTCATCCCGGTGCCGGAGGAGGACCAGATCCGCTGGTCGGCCCGGCCCGATCCTCCCCCGCTCCGGTTCCCCCAGGAGGACGGCGGGGTTCGCCGTGATGGAGGCCAACGCCTCCGTCGGGGTCAGCCCGCACTTCCGCACCGCCAGCGCCGCCGCCAGGGGGAGAGAGGGAGAGGGAGCGGAGCCGGGATTCCAGTTCGTCGCCACCACCACCGCCCCGCCCCCATCCACCAGGGTCCGGCCGTGGGCGTAGCGGTCGTCGAGGTGGAATCCGGAGATGGGAAGGAGCACTCCCGCGGTGGCGCTCCGGGCCAGAACCCCCAGGTCCACGGGGGTCGTGGCCTCGAGGTGATCCACCGAGTCGAATCGTCGGCGAACCGCCTCCGGGATCATCCCCAGGGAGTTGAACTGATCGGCATGGACCCGGATCCGGTGTCCCCGCTCCCTGGCGGCATCGAAGAGGCGGAGGCAGTCGTTCAGCGACCAGGCGCCCTCTTCGCAGTAGGCATCGATGGCGATCCCCGGAAACTCCCGGGACACCGCCGGGAGGGTCTCGTGGATCACCGTTTCCACCGGATCGACCTGATCCGGATCCAGCGCATGCCCCAGACAGGCGGTGGGGACCACGGTCCCGGGCCAGTCCGCCGCGGCCCGGCCGATGGCTCGGAGCATCCGGAGCTCCGTCTCGGTGTCCAGGCCGTACCCGCTCTTCACCTCCACCGTGGTGGTCCCCTCTTCCAGGAGCCAGCCCAGTCGGACCCGGAGGGCGGCGGCCAGCATGACCTCCGAACTCTCCCGAACCGCCGCCACCGTGGAGAGGATCCCTCCTCCCTTCCCCAGGATCTCGGCGTAGGACGCTCCTCCCAGGCGCCGGCCCCACTCCTCGATCCGGCTCCCGGCCCAGCAGGCGTGGGTGTGGGCGTCCACGAGGCCCGGAAGGACCACCCGCCCCTCGGCCCGGACCTCCGGGACGAAGCCTGGTGGGACGAGCCCCGGTCCGACCTCACGGATCACCCCATCGAGGACCAGGATGTCCGCCCGGCGCCAGACCTCCAGTTGGCCCAGCTCCCGGCCCCGCCGGTACCCCTCCCCCGGAGGAGCCGTGACGATCCGGGCATCCCGGATCAGGAGGTCGCCTCCGCTCCGCTGTTCACCGGTCATGGGCACCCTCCCATCCGGCCGGTCGCCGGGCCACCCCCTTGAGGAAAGCCGCCAGCATGCGGGCCGCCAGACGGGCCGTGCGCCCATCCGGGTCCCACCGGGGGGAAAGCTCCATGATGTCGAAGAGTCGGACCCCCGGTTCCGCCCCGGCCCGGGCCACCCACGCCTCCACCCGCTCCGGCGTCCATCCCACTGGATTCGGAGCGCTCACCCCGGGAGCGAAGGCCTGATCCAGCACGTCCAGATCCAGACTCAGGAAGAGGGGACCCGGAGGCCAGGGATCATCCTCGCCAAAGCCGTCCGTCCGGCCTCCCCGGCTCCGGAACCAGTCCAGGTGCGCTCGGGCATTCACCATGGGGTCCAGGCCGCGGACGTGGAGGTCCACCGGAGCCAACTCCTCCAGGATGCGGCGGAAGCCCATCCCGGACCCGACCGCCTCCCGGACATCCAGATGGGCGTCCAGGTAGATGCCGGTGAGGCGTGGGGTGCCTGCAGCCGGTATTCGGGACGCTTCCAGACTCCCAGCCAGCGCCCGCACCAGGGGGAGGGTCAGGTCATGGCCTCCCCCCATCCCCACCGGCAGGCACCCCCGTGCCAGGAGGCGGGAGACCACGGCGGTCACGCGCTCGTGGGTTTCCTCAAGCTCGCTCGAGGGCAGAACGTCCCCCATATCCAGGACCGGCGGCCACCCCGGGGACGGTGGATCCGGCGTTCCGTAGCGGGAGAGGGCCCGGCGGAGCGCCGTGGGACCCTGGTCTGCACCCCGCCGCCCACCGTTCAACCGCACACCCAGGTCATCGGGGAGGCCGATCAGGACGACGGAGCCGGGCTCAGCCGTCTCCAAATCCCGGACCACATGGATTTGGCTCGCCAAGCCCCGGTTTCCGGACCAGGTCTCCCAGGCCGGCGACGGGGCCAGGTGCAGAGGGGCTGCCGGCCCGGTCATGGTCTGCCAGGGGGGGGAAGCGGGACCCTCACCCCAAACTCCGAGGCGTGGGCCAACGCCTCCTCGTACCCCGCATCCACGTGCCTGAACACCCCCATGAGGGGGTCGTTGGTGAGTACCCGCGTCACCCGCCGCTCCGCCTCCGGGGTGCCGTCGGCCACCACCACCTGGCCGGCGTGCTGGGAAAAGCCGATCCCCACGCCCCCGCCGTGATGGAAGCTCACCCAGGTGGCGCCGGACGCCACATTGACCATGGCGTTCAGGAGGGGCCAGTCGGACACTGCGTCCGAGCCGTCCCGCATGGCCTCCGTCTCCCGGTTGGGGCTGGCCACAGACCCCGAATCCAGGTGATCTCGTCCGATGACAAGGGGGGCGGACAGCTCCCCGGAGGCCACCATCCGGTTGAACTGGACGCCGGCCCGATCCCGCTCCCCGAAGCCCAGCCAGCAGATCCGAGCCGGCAGCCCCTGGAACCGGAAGCGGGGCCGACAGCGATCCCACTCGCCGGAAAGAAGGGCTCCCGGGAGGCGGTGGCACCCCAAGATCCATCTCCGGAGTCCCGCATTCTTCGGGAATAGCTCCAGGAGAGCCCGATCTGTCCGGTAGATGTCCACCGGATCGCCCGAGAGAGCGACCCAGCGGAAGGGCCCCCTCCCCCGGCAGAACTGGGGGCGGAGGAAGGCCGGCACGAATCCCGGGAAGCCGAACGCCTCCGCCACCCCCTGGGAAAGGGCCTGCTGGCGAAGGTTGTTCCCGTAGTCGAAGGCAAGGGCCCCCCGGCGCTGGAGCTCCAACATGGCCTCCACATGACGGGCCATGGACGCCATACTTCGGGCCCGGTACCGGTCCGGATTCTCATCCCGGATGCGCTTAGCCTCCGCAAGGGACCACTCCACCGGCACGTATCCGTGGACGGGATCGTGGGCGGAGGTCTGGTCGGTCAGCAGGTCCGGCACCACCCCATCAGAGAGGAGGCGTTCCAGGAGGGTGACGGCGTTGGCTTCCACGCCCACACTCCGCGCTTTCCCCTGCCGGCGACAGTGCAGCGCCGTCTGCATGGCACCGGTCAGGTCCTGGGCGATCTCGTCCAGATACTGGTCCCGGAGACGGCGCTCCAGTCGGTCCCGGTCCACATCGGCGATGAGGCAGGCGCCCCCGTTCAAGGTCACGGCCAGGGGCTGGGCTCCTCCCATGCCTCCGCAGCCGGCAGTGACGGTGAGGGTCCCTTTCAGAGACCCACCGAAGTGGAGTCGCGCCGCTTCCGCGAAAGTCTCGAAGGTGCCCTGGATAATCCCCTGGGTACCGATGTAGATCCAGGACCCGGCGGTCATCTGGCCGAACATCATCAGCCCCCGACTCACCAGTTCATCGAAGTGCTCCTGGGTCGCCCAGTGGGGTACCAGGTTCGAGTTGGCGATGAGGACCCTGGGGGCGTCGAGGTGCGTTCGGACCACCCCCACCGGCTTCCCGGATTGGACCAGGAGGGTCTCATTGGGGCCCAGGGCCTGGAGTTCCCGGATGATGGCATGGTAGGATGGCCAGTTCCGCGCCGCCTGTCCCCTGCCCCCGTACACAACCAGATCTTCCGGGTGCTCCGCCACCTCCGGGTCCAGGTTGTTCATGAGCATGCGCATGGCCGCTTCGGCTCCCCAGGTCCGGCATCGCCGGGCCACACCCCGGGGGGCTCGGATGGGCGCTCCCGGGCGTGCATCGGGCCCGGGGAGCGGTCCCGCTGACGAACCGGATGGGGCTGGAGGGCTCTCGGGGGACGAAGGGAGATCGGAAGGAGGCATGAGGCGCCTTTGGACAGGGGGAGCCCACGCCGGACCGTCGCCTCAGCGAACCGACGCGGCCGGCGTCATATACATGAGCTTGCCTCCAGGGAGCCGGGATGGCAATTCCCCCCCCCAGGGACCCGAAACTCCCAGCGCGTCCACCGAGCCGAAGGGCGACGCACCGTGGATGGGAAGCAGAGATCCGGTTAAGGAAAGCCCCCGCCGGACCTGAGGGGTCCGGCGGGGGCTTGTTCCAACCCGGACGCCCGGTCGTTCGGCGTCCGGCTCGGAATGGAGAGATCAGTCCGTCATCCGCCGAACATGACTCCCGCCGACAGGTTCAGGGGCCCAGCTCCCGTGGTGCTGTACTGGAGCTCCACAAAGGCTGGGATGGCTCCAAGGCCAAACTCGAGACCGCCCAGGAGGTTCAGGCCGGACGAGGAACCCGAGAACCCGAAGTTGCCCAAACCCGGGCCCGAGAAGCTGGACGAGAACCGGGTATGGTTGATCCCGGCGCCGGCAAAGGGCGTTACACCGGCATCAATGTCGAAGGGCACGATGGCATTCGCATTGATGAGAAGGCCGCTCCAGCTCCACTCCTCGTTCCCGATCCGCTCCGAGTCCCCGAAGATGTAGCTCACGTTGGCAGAGCCACGGAGTGCCGCGAACGCTCCCTCCTCGATTCCGAAGGTCTCGCCCAGGCCGAAATCAACCCGGCCTCCTACCGCCAGCTCATCGAAGTCCCAGAGTACCACCTGAGGGCCGAAGCTCACCTGAGCTTCCGCTTCCTGAGGGGGGGTGGCGAGGACGAACAGGGCAAGACCAGCGAGTAGCACCAAGTGGCGTTTCATGTCGAACTCCCTACGAGTGGAATTCACAGGACCGGACAGGTAGAGCGGCGCAGGCCCAAATCGTCCGGGGGAATGGGGGCGCAAGGTTTCCGCGTCAGTCGCGTTGAAGTCAGACCGCCGTCGAAAGCGACCCCGGGGCTTGTATCGGCCCCGTTACCAAGCAACTGAAGTCTCAGCCGGAACGCAAGGATGGATTCCCCTGCCGAAAGCACTCAGGGGCGACCCACCATCCCCTCCGGTGGGCCGCCCCCGAAAAATGTTGCGGCGGCTCCTACCTCGCAGGTGCCCCCCGCATGGCCTGACGGAGCCGGGGGCGATCTGCCCGACTACTCCATCAACTCAGAACCTCCAGCGGTAGGTTACCGAGATGTTCCGGCCCGGCATGAGGAGATCCCTGGTCGGCAGACGGGAAAGGTGATCCCGGTAGCTTTCGTTCAGCGCATTGTCCACGCGGAGGATCACCGAGTGGTTCCCCATGGGATCCACCCGAAGGCCTGCCTGTGCATCCAGCAGGACATATCCATCGGTAACCTCCTCATCGGGAGCCACTCGATCCTGGGTCGAGATGGCCCGGAAGGTCGCGCCGGCCCACCACCGACCGGGGTCGGCCCGGAGCTGCACCCGGGTCCGGAGAGGCGGAATGGTGGGGAGGGGCTCCGCACTGGCATCGGTACGGGTGCCCTGCACCCAGTCCAGCCCGGCTCCGGCACTCCAGATGTCGTTGAGCTGCAGATCGGCAGAGACTTCCGCCCCTACCATACGGGCATCCGTACCCTGGTACTGGAAGACCGGGAAGCCCGATGCCTCATCAATCCGGCCCAGGGGCTGGAAGGCCACGTAGTCGTTGATCCAGTTGGCAAATCCGGCAACCTCCACCGAGCCCCGGGCAAAGTCCCGCCGGAGGAAGAGGTCCAAGCCGTGGCTTACCTCGTCGGCCAGATCCGGATCTCCAATCTCGAAGGTGGAGATCCCGATGTGCGGACCATTGGCGAAGAGTTCCTCCACCAAGGGGACCCGGTGCGCTCTGGCAAACTGGATCCCCGTCTCCCATCCACCAGCCGGGCGCCAGTTCAGCCCGACGGATCCCGAGAAGGCGGTGGAGTTCCGGGTGGCGTCCGAATCGGGAAAGTCGTCGTTGGGCCTGGCCTGGTTCCAGTTTCCTTCGATCCGAGCACCGAGTTGGAAGGTGAGGTCATCGGAGATGGGAGCTTCCTGGAAGGTGAAGAACCCGACAGAACGATCGTCGGCCCCCGGAGAGAACGCTTCGTCCCCCCCAATGTCCAACTGGCGAGCACGGACCGCCACACCGAACGCTCCCTCCCCGAATACGCCCATGGGGCCGTGGCGCAGAGTCGCTGTGGAGGAGAAGGAGATGGCATCGTACTCCAGCTCCACATCCTGATCTATCGTCCCATCTTCCTCGATTTCCTGTTCGATTTCCTGCTGGAAGAATCGGGAGGCGCTGGTCCGGAACTCCATGCCCTGGATGAATCCTGGCTGTGTCGGCTCCCAGTCCAAACGAGCCTGGAGGGTCTGACGCTCCATGGTAAGGAAGACCTCCTCATCCGGGTCATCCCACTCCTCGGGGATTCCGTACTGTCGGTCCACGAAAGAGCCGGAGAAGCCCAGTCTGACTTCGTTCCACTGCCGCACGAAGCCCAGTGACCCGTCCAGGCTGGAGATGGCCGTGTCCGGGATACGGAGAGGAGGCGTACGGATGTCTCCGGCCTCACGAGCCGCGAACCGGAAGGTGGTGGCCCAGTCATCGGCCCCGTAGATAAAGGTGCCGGACCCCGATGCCGATGAATTCATGGACGCAGCCTGACCCTGCACTGCCCCTTCCCACCCGCGGCTCCACGTCCGGGGCATGTCCCGGGTGGTCAGATTCACCACGCCACCCAGTGCACCGGAACCGTAGAGAAGGCTTGCCGGACCACGCACAACTTCGACCCGCTCGATAGCAAGGGGGTCCAGGGCCACAGCATGGTCCGCCGCCGTCTCACCCACGTCCCCCATGCGCTCTCCGTTCTCCAGGACCAGGATCCGGTCTCCATCGAATCCCCGAATCACCGGCCGGGTCGCAGCGGCTCCCAGTGAACGCATGGCTACCCCCGGCTCTCCATCCAGCATGGTGCCGATGGAGGCGTCCATGCGCTGGGTGAGCTCGTCCCGATCAAAGGTCTGGGCCGCTGTGTAGGTGACGCCACTCCTGAGGGGGCTGGCCGTTCCCACGACCTCGGCCAGTGTGAGGGGGCGGGGCTGGAGTACCACCTGGAGCACGTCTGCAGCCGGAAGCCGAACCTCACCTTCGAAGGTCTCGAAACCGGCAGCCTCAACCGTGATCTGGTAGGCGCCTGCGGGAATGTCTTCAAAGCTCACGCGGCCGTCGGCTCCAGTCGCACGTCCCACCACCCGTCGTTCCGCCAGCGACTCGGGGCCCGACCGGAAGAGGGTCACTTGTGCCTGGGTGACAGTGCGCCCCTCTCTTCCTCCGTCCACTACCCGAACCACCAACTCCTGGGCCTGGGCTGCAGAGGCCACCGGGGAGAGAGCCGCCACTGCGTCCTCGACTCCGAGGGCCGAAGCAGGCTCGGGTGCGGCCATTCCTGAGGCAATTGCTGCCAGAAGAAGCGCCGGACCCACGCGCCGGCTGGCAAAAGAAGCGGTTTTCGTCACACGCATAGACTGAACTCCCTGAAGAACCATGGGTCGCAACGTTCCGACCCGCTGAAGGTGAACGGTTTAGCCTCGCCTCAAACAAAGTTTAGGCTACGCTAAAACTCCGGGCGCGTCAACTGCCGGGAAGGCGAAACGTGCTGGAGCCAGGGATCTCCTACACGCTCGCGCCGGCGAATGTCCCTCAGGTCCCCGTCCCCCCGTACGGACCCTCCTCCAGCAGTTCCCCCTCCCCGTCCTCCTCCACCTCCATGACCCAGCCCGGGAAGGGATCGGGAAGCTCCGCCCACGCTGCCGGTCCGGCGCTCATCTCCGCGGGGGTCAGGAGCGCCGCCTCCAACTGAGCGGCGAAGTGACTTCCATCCAGCCCCTGGCCGATGAACACGAGCTCCTGGCGACGATCACCCCACGGCTCTTCCCAGACTCCCTCGAGGGTCTCCTGGACCTCCGGCTCCGCCTCTTCCGGCCGTTCACCACCGGCGGCCCACCAGTACCCGGCCGGTCCGTGCTCCCGCATCACCCCCGCCTGGGCGATGGCACCCACCATCCCCATACGGGTGGCGAGCCAGAAGAACCCCTTGGCCCGCACAACCCCGGGCCACGAATCGTGGAGGAAGGTCCAGAACCGCTGCGGGTGGAAGGGGCGCCGTGCCCTGAAGACGAAGCTCGAGATCCCATACTCCTCGGTCTCGGATTCCACCTCCGTCTTCGTCAACTCGTGCATCCACCCGGGCGCCTGGCTGGCGGCCTCGAAGTCGAAGCGGCCGGTGTTCAGGATGCGGTCCAGCGGGACCCTCCCCCGCTCCGCCGGGATGATCTCCGCGGTCCGGTTCAGGGAACGGAGGACAGCCACGACCTGGTCCATCTCCTCCTCCGTCACCAGATCCGTCTTGTTCACCACCAGGATGTCGGCAAACTCCACCTGATCGATGAGAAGTTGGGCCAGGCTCCGTTCGTCCCCCTCCCCCATGGATTCACCTCGATCTTCCAGGAGATCCGTGGTTCCCAGGTCAGTCAGGAAGGACCGGGCATCCACCACCGAGACCATGGTGTCCAGCTGTGCGTACTCCAGGAGGGGGTTCCCGGTCTCATCCTCCATGACGAAGGTCGCCGCCACCGGAAGGGGCTCGGAGATCCCGGTGGACTCGATGAGGAGGTAGTCGAAACGCCCCTCCTGAGCGAGCCGCTTCACCTCCAGGAGAAGATCCTCCCGGAGGGTGCAGCAGATGCACCCGTTGGTGAACTCCACCAGCTTCTCTTCGGTGCGGGAGAGGGCTGCCTCCCCGCCCCGGACGAGGGAGGCGTCCACATTCACCTCAGACATGTCGTTGACGATGACCGCCACCCGCATCCCGGCGCGATTCGACAGGACGTGGTTGAGGAGCGTGGTCTTGCCGGCGCCCAGAAAGCCGGACAGGACGGTGACTGGAAGGCGATTCATGGTGGGGTCTCCCGGTTTGGATGGATACACGAACGGCGAGCGATAACTGATAATCGTTTATCGCCTGCGAGTCCATCCCGGGGAGCCCTTCCCGGAGGGCCACCTCTTCCGCCGCTTTGGAGGCACATGCTCCAGGCGGTCCCGATGGGACGTCACGAGCCCCTGCGCTGGGCGTGGGCTGGGCGTGCCCGAGACCACGGACGGGCACTCTTTGGCTCCGGGGTGCGTCTTCCGGTGAAGAATCAGGGCTCTTTTCCCGGATCAGTGCGGCGGTGGCTTCGCGCCGACTGAGGAAGCCGGGGGCCTGTTCGTGGATGCTGTTGTGGGGGGGCGTCCGTGGCGGTGCCTATGAGGCCGGGGCTACCTGACCAACACGATCCAAGAACAAACGGGAGGGGGTGGCGGACAGGGCCGTCTAGGCCGGGCGGAAGGGTGGGTTCGAACCCCAGGCATCCGAAGGCCCCGCAACCCGACACCCCGGGTCCCAAAACCCCCCCGCGGCGGATCCCAACACCCCGTCCCAGATCCCAACACCTCGGAACGGGGTGGGGAGCGGGACAGATTTCAATCAGGATGCATGGGGAAACCACGTGATTGAAATTTTGCCCGCGTCGCGAACAATTTTTCAATCAGAACGCCTCGGCGCCCCACGTGATTGGAATTTTGCCCGCTCAGCGACGAAGATTTCAATCACAACGGCTCCGATCCCCACGTCATTGAAAATCTTGCCGCTTCCGCCTGAGGCTCCCCTTTACCGAGCCGCTCCGGCCTCCCCCGCTTAAGTTTCTTCGGGCCCTCATCCTATGTGAACACCCAAGCTCAGGTATCACGAGCCAGGATCAGCACTCCATCAGGCCCTCGGTGCAAAGGGGAGCGCCTTCTGGGTGTCGTCGTCAGAGTATCGCGAGGATGCTCCCAAGAAATAGAATCTGGATTCTGATTTTGGACCTTCGAGCCGAATACAGGATCGGCCCCGGAAGCCCGAACGAATCCAGCGTCCGGGTCGGGCCATCTCCGACACGCCGAATCCTCCCGGGGAATCGCGAAGAAAGCCCAACACAGCCCCCCGGAGAGGGCTGTGTTGGGCTTCCTTGAACATCCAGGGCCTGGGAACGATGAGCGCGGAAACATCTTCCGCTCTCAACCCCTCCGGCCCCGGCCAAAATTAGAATCGAGATTCTAATTTAGCCCGGGGACCCCGGTTTCCTCAGCTCCGCTCCTCCACCGGGACGTAGGCCCGCTCGCCCTCGCCCACATAGATCTGCCGGGGCCGGGCGATGCGCTGTTCCTTGTCTTCCAGCATCTCTTCCCACTGGGCGAGCCACCCCACCGTCCGGGGAATGGCGAAGAGGACCGGGAACATCTCCACCGGGAAGCCCATGGCCTGATAGATGAGCCCCGAGTAGAAGTCCACGTTGGGGTAGAGGTTACGCTGGACGAAGTACTCTTCCTGCAGCGCGATCTTCTCCAGTTCCAGGGCGATGTCCAGAAGCGGATTGCCTCCCATGACCTCGAACACCTCGTGGGCCGCCTTCTTGATGATGCTGGCCCGGGGGTCGTAGGCCTTGTAGACCCGGTGGCCGAACCCCATGAGGCGCCGCTCTCCGCGCCGGACGCTCTCCATGAACTCGGGGATGTTGTCCTTGGAGCCGATCTCGGTCAGCATCCGGAGGACGGCCTCGTTGGCCCCACCGTGTAGAGGGCCGTAGAGGGCCGCCATGGATCCCGCCAGCGCCGAGAACGGATCCGCATGGGCGCTGCCGATGACCCGCATGGTGGTGGCGGAGCAGTTCTGCTCGTGATCGGCATGGAGGATGAAGAGGAGGTCCAGCGCTCGCTCCAGCACCGGATTGGCGCGGTACTCCTTCACGCCGATCCGGAAGAGCATGTTCAGGAAGTTGCCCGTGTAGGAGAGCTCGTTCTCCGGGTAGACGTAGGGCAGCCCCCGGTGATGGCGGTACGCAAAGGCCGCCAACGTCGGCATCTTGGCCACGAGGCGGATGATCTGGATCCAGCGATTCTCAGGGTCGTGGACCTCCTTCGCCTCGGGGTAGAAGGTGGAGAGGGCCGCCACCGACGAGATCATGATCCCCATGGCGTGGGCGTCGTACCGGAACCCGTTCAGGAGCTTGATGATGTTCTCGTGGGCGTACGTGTGGTACGTCACGTGGTGGACGAATTCGTCCAGCTCATCCTGGGTGGGGAGTTCTCCTCGAAGAACCAGGTACGCCACCTCGAGAAAGGTGCTCTGCTCCGCCAACTGCTCGATGGGGTAGCCCCGGTACCGGAGGATGCCCTTGGCTCCGTCGATCTCCGTGACCGTGCTCCGGGTCGATGCCGTGTTCCCAAAGGCGGGGTCGTAGGACATCATCCCGAAGTCATCGTCCTGGACCCGGATCTGCCGGAGATCCATGGCCCGGATCACATTGCCCTCCTGGATCTCGACCTCGTAGTCGCGGCCGGTGCGGTTGTCCCGGATGGATAGGGTGTTCCGGGGGCTCGTCCCGCTCTCTGACATGTGGTCTCCTCCTTGGGGGGATCGTTTCAGGGGTATCGGGTGGTGCGTCGCTCTATCGTGGCCTGTGGCCCAAACCGTAAGGAAATCTGCATAGGGTTCAGAACTTCTAAGATCCAAAACTCGGCCGTCGGAAACAACCCCGAAGGCGCGGAAAAAGGGCGGGGTCGCCGCTTCGCCACCCCTTGGTCCCTCCGGACCCTTGCGTGAACTTGAGTGCGAGGTGAATTGGTCGCCTCTTCTGACCCGGTACCCAAGATCCAGCCATTGCCCATGACTCGCCTGCATCTACTCTTCGCCCTCCCCCTTCTGGCGCTCCCGGCCACCACCGCGGCCCAGACCCCTCACCAGCACGGCCAGGACAACCCCTACGCCGCCCTTCAGGACCGGGAGATCCGTGCCCTGGCCCCGGCCGAGATCCAGGGCCTCCTCGAAGGAGCCGGGCTCGGCATGGCCCTCACCGCCGAGCTGAATGGGGTCCCCGGGCCTCTTCACGTTCTGGAAGAGGCGTCTGGGCTCGACCTCACCCCCGAGCAGGTTGAAGCCACCGAAGCCCTCTTCCAGCGTATGCGGGAACGCGCGTCGGAGCTGGGCCAACAGATCGTGGAGGCGGAAGCGCACCTGGAGCGACGCTTCCGCCACCGCCACCTGGACCGGGAGACGCTCTTCCGGCTCACCGACGAGATCGGGCGACTCCGGGGCGAACTCCGGGCCGTCCATCTGGACGCCCATCTGGAGATGCTCCCCATCCTCACCGAGGAGCAGGTGGCCCGCTACCAGGAGCTCCGCGGCTACGGGGATCCCGACGCCATGGACCACGGGCACCACCACCACGGGCATCCGCCTCACCGGTGAGGCGAAGGGAGTGCTCCCAAGGCGGCTGGGGCGCCCCTTGGCCCCAGGGGTTCACCCCCGCCGCCACCGGTGGTAGCGCTCCACCCACCCCAGCAAACCCTCCGGGGCGTTGGCCTTCTTCCACGCCCCGGCGGCGGCCTTGTTGGCCTCCATGAGGGTGGGGTATGGGTGGATGGTCCCCAGGATCTTGTTCAGACCGATTCCGTGCTTCATGGCCAGGGTGAATTCGGTGATGAGCTCCCCGGCATGGGGCCCAACGATGACGGCTCCCAGGATCCGGTCCTTCCCCGGAGCGGTGAGGACCTTCACGAAGCCGTGGGCCGCCTCCTCCGCCAACGCCCGGTCCTGCCCCCCCAAGTCGTAGCGGATCACCTCGACCTCCACATCCTGCTCCCGCGCCTCCCGTTCGTTGAGCCCCACCCGGGCCACCTCCGGCTCCGTGTAGGTAACCATGGGAAGGGTCCGGTAATCCACGCGGAAGCGCTTGAAGGGGTTTGAGAAGAGGGCGTTCACCGCGGCATACCAGGCCTGATGGGACGCCGCATGGGTGAACTGGTACGGCCCCACGCAGTCCCCGCAGGCGAAGATGGTGGGGATCCGGGTCCGGAGGTGGTCGTCGGTGTCGATGACCCCGTCGCGGACCTCCACCCCCACCTCCTGGAGCCCGAACCCTTCCACCCGGGCCTCCCGCCCCACCGCCACCAGAAGGGTGTCGAAGGGGATCACCACCTCCTCCTTCCCACCCTCCCGCACCGCCACTGCCACCTTCTCACCGTCTCCCACTGGGCCACCTCGGCGCTCGAAACGCACGATCCGGTGTCCAGTCAGCAGACGGACCCCTTCCGATCGGAGCCTCTCCTCCACCAACTCCGACACCTCCGCATCTTCCCGCCCCAGTACCCGCGGCCCCATCTCCACCTGGGTCACCTGGGCCCCCAGGCGCCCAAAGGCCTGGGAGAGCTCACACCCGATGGGCCCACCCCCCATGACGAGAAAGCGACCCGGATCCTCCCGCAGTGACCAGATAGTGTCGGAGGTGTGGTATCCCACCTCCTCAAGCCCCGGGATGGGGGGTACCCGGGGCTGGGCCCCGGTGGCCACTACGATGTTCCGGGTGGTCAGGGTCCGGCCGTTCACCTCCACCGACCAGGGCCCGGTGATCCGGGCCTCTCCCTTGATGACCTCCACCCCCAGACCGGTGTAGCGCTCCACCGAGTCATGGGGGGCGATGGTCTCTACCACGCGCTGCACCCGGTCCATGACCTGGGCCATATCCACCTCAGCCGACGCCTGGGCAATCCCGAACTCCCGGTGCCGCTGAATGTCCGACACCAATCGGGCCGACCGAATGAGGGTCTTGGAGGGGACGCACCCGGTGTTCAGGCAGTCGCCCCCCATCTCACCCTTCTCGATGAGGAAGACCTTCGACTTCACAGCGGCGGCGATGTAGGCGGTCACCAGCCCCGCCGACCCGGCACCGATGACCACCAGATTCCCGTCGAAGGAAGAGGGCTTCTTCCACCCCTTGAGGGCCTTCTTCCCCTGGAGCCAGCGGGCGATCCAGCGGGCCACCAGGGGAAAGACCCCCAGGAGGGCGAAGGCGCCCAGGAGCCCGGGCGAGACGATATCCCCCAGGGATTCCACCTGGGCGATCTGGGTCCCGGCGTTCACGTAGACCATGGTCCCGGCCAGCATACCCACCTGGCTCACCAGGAAGAAGGTCACGGTCCGCATGGGGGTGAGGGCCATGACCAGATTCACCACGAAGAAGGGGAAGACCGGGACGAGGCGGAGCATGAAGAGGTAGAGGGCCCCGTCCCGCCTGATTCCCCGGTTGATGGGTTTCAGGTACCGGCCGAAGCGGCGCTGTACCGCATCCCGGAAGAGGAATCGTCCCAACAGGAAGGCCAGCGTGGCCCCGATGGTGGAGGCGAAGGAGACGATGACCGTCCCCCAGAGGAAGCCGAAGATGGCTCCCCCCACCAGCGTCATGAGGGCCGCGCCCGGGAGGGACAGGGCCGTCACCGCCACATAGACCGCAAAGTAGATCCCCACCGCCAGTCCCGTGCGCTCCTGGCGGAACTCCTCGATGGCCGCCTGTTGAGCCCGGAAGAACTCCAGGGTCAGGTACCGATCCAGGTCGAAGACGAAGAAGAGGGCGATGGCCGCTGCCACTGCGGCGAGGAGGATCCAGCGGCTGGCTCTCATGGAGAATCGTCGTCGTTTGGGAGGTGGGATGGGCAAGAGGGTGCTCCATGGCCGAACGCCTGAGCACCCGCTTCCGGTTCCGGCGTTCCCATCCGGGTGGCATTTGTGATCGCGGGCGCTTGCCCTGAGTGGCCCTTCGGCGTAGCCTCCTTGCTGTTCATGAAATTACCCCCCCCTCCCTTCACACTCTCCGAACTCCATGCTTGACTCCATCATGCAGGCGGCGGATGCCCTGGAATCCTTCGTCTGGGGCTGGGGCATTCCGGTAGGCGACGAGACCATCCCCGCCGTTGTGATCCTCCTCCTGGGCGCCGGCCTCTACTTCACCCTCCGCCTGGGGTTCATCCAGTTCCGGCGCTTGGGGCACGGCTTCGCGGTGGTGTCAGGGAAGTACGACGATCCCGATGATCCTGGCGACGTGACCCACTTCCAGGCCCTCTCCACGGCCCTCTCGGCCACAGTGGGGATCGGGAACATCGCCGGGGTGGCTCTGGCCATCCACTGGGGAGGCCCCGGTGCCCTCTTCTGGATGTGGGTCACCGCCATCCTGGGAATGGCCACCAAGTTTTCCGAGGTCACCCTCTCCCAGAAGTTCCGGAACGTCCGGGAGCCCGACCCCACCCGCCCCTGGGAGGGGATGGTGGCCGGGGGGCCCATGTACTACATCGAGCGGGGGCTTGGGAAGGCCTGGAAGCCCATGGCCGTCATCTTCGCCGTCTTCCTGGCGGCGGTGGCCCTCTTCACCGGGAACGGGGTTCAGGCCAACACCGTGGCCGATACCATGCAGGCCCAGTTCGGCCTGGCGCCGTGGATCACCGGGCTGATCACCGCCTCCGTGGTCGGTGCCGTCATCATCGGAGGGATCAGCCGGATCGGGAAGGTGACGGGCATCCTGGCTCCGGCCATGGCGGGCCTCTACGTGGCGGCGGCCCTGGTCATCCTGGCCCTGAACTGGAACCAGATCCTGCCGAGCTTCGGGCTCATCTTCACCGAAGCCTTCAACCCCTCGGCGGGGGTGGCAGGCGCCGGTGTGGGGGCCTTCCTGGTCACCATGATGTGGGGGGTCCGCCGCGGCCTCTTCTCCAACGAGGCGGGCCAGGGCTCGAGCCCCATTGCCCACGCCGCAGCCAAGACGGAGGAGCCTGCCGAGGAGGGGATGGTGGCGCTCCTCGGACCCTTCATCGACACCATCGTCATCTGCACCATGACGGCGCTGGTCATCATCATCACCGGGAGCTGGGACGACAAGATTCCCCAGCAGGTGAGCCTCTCGAGCGGTAACATCTCCTTCGTGGCGGAGCGGGATGACGGGCGCTTCAACTTCTTCCAGAGCGCCCCGGCGGAGGTTCGGGTAGAGGCCGGCGTTCCCACCGATCAGGCCATCGGCGATTCCCGCATGGCGTGGCACGAGGTGGCCATCGACGAGTTCTTCATCGATCCGGATCAGACCCAGCCCTTCACCGGGGTGATCTTCCCGGGCCGGAATCTGGCCGTGGCGGACGACGGCACCGAGTACAATGTCCTCTTTGCCAACGTGGTTCAGAACGGGGCACCCCTGACCATGATGAGCTTCCAGCGGGGGCTCCCCGGAGACTGGGGGCACCTCATCGTACTCCTCACTGTGCTTCTCTTCGGGATCTCCACGGCCATTGCATGGAGCTACTACGGGGACCGCTGCGCCTTCTACCTCTTCGGGCCCAAGGCGGTGCTCCCCTACAAGATCTTCTTCGTGGTCATGCACTTCGTGGGGGCGGTGAGCCCCCTCATCCTGGCATGGACCATCGGAGACATCCTGTTGGGCCTGGTGATCATCCCCAACCTCATCGCCGTGATCTTCCTGGCGGGCAAGGTGAGGGCAGAGGCGGACTCCTACTTCCAGCGGAAGCCTTGGCTCAAGCGAACCGGAGGGTAAGGGGCTGACGGGGCACCACGGTGCCCCTTACCCTTCCGCCAGTCCGCTGAACGACACGCCCCCGCTCCGGATCTCCGGGGCGGGGGCGCTGTCGTTGTTGGAGCTGATGTTGTGGGTCTTCTCCAACCGTAGTGCAGGCGGAAGACTGAAGGGCTGGCTGGGGAGCCAGAGGAGGATCGGGCGTTCCCGCAGATTTTGTGCGGACGGGAGGGCCGCCAGGAGCGGCTGACGGGGGAGCCAGAGAGCCAGGTCCGGCGAAATACCGGGAGGTGCGGTGTTCCGGCTCCGGCGCATACCGCTGGACGGTAGGTTTTGCTGAACGGACGTCACATTTTCGGGGTCCGTTCAGCGAAACACACCTTTACGGTGCGAAACCCTGAACGGAGCGGAGGGAAACGGGTGCCCTGTTCAGCGAAACGCACCTATACGGTGTGAAAGCCTGAACGCATCCGGATTTTCGGCCCTCCGTTCAGCAAAACCCACCGCGTGGCTGCCTCGACGGTCCGATCCTCGCGCTGCCCTCGCGACCCCGCGCTCGCGGCCCAACTTCAAGGACGACGAGGCCGACCGTCCAAGGGGGTTCGCTGGGGGTAGAGACCAAGCCCCGCGAGGACCAGACTCTCTCGCCCGGACCGAATTCCCAATGCAGCGGGAGGCCCCGCGGACCGAGCTCCCAATGCAGCTGGAAGCTGGGCGAACCAGAGAGGGGCTCTCCCTCGCCCCCATCTCCCTCCCTCAGCCAGCGCGACGGACCGAAAATAGGGGTCTTCTCCAGTTTGCGTGCAACCGGCAGGGGGTTGCTGAGCGTGGAAGAGTTAGCGCCTTTTGGAGCGACAGGAGCGGGCCTGTGCATACGGCCCCCCTCAGGTGGGGGGCGGGGTTGACCGTGAAAGGGCCTGGGAGGAGCGTGCTGGGTGCATAAAGCTGAACGGATGGTCCATTTTTCGAATGCGTTCAGCAACATGCACCTGAGAGGTACATAAGGCTGAACGCGCCGAAGTTTTCGGGCATCCGTTCAGGATTGTGCACCTCTGAGAAACGTTCACCGGAAATCGGAGAAGAGCCGATGTCGTTTCGGGGAGGGGATGTCGTTACTGCGGAGGCGCTCCTTCTTCGAAAGCTCCGTCAGGGCAGCAGCTCCACCTCCCGGACCAGAAGGCCGGTGGTGGACACGCGGATCTCGAACCGGGCCGGGCGGTCCACCGTTATGAAGGTGGCCGATCCGTACTCGGTATCCACCAGAAGAGCCAGGAGCGAGTACCGGCGAGCCAGATGGAAAAGGTCCACCGGCCGGTCGTCCTTCAGGGAGTGGACGGTACGGGGTCCCGTCCGCTCATCATCGATCTGCGCGTAGCGTCCGGTGATCCGGTCCAGTTCGTACTGGGTGTGGACCCCAAGCACATTGGCCAGCGGATGCCACCTGAGGATGTGGGCGTCCACCAGGAGTTGGTCCCCGGCCACCTCCACGCTCCGGGTGCGCCCGTCGGGAAGCTCCACAAAGGCCTGGAACCGCTGGTTGCCGGTGGGGAGGGTGGTGACCACCGCTGCCACTTCCTCGTGGGTCAGGGCCCGGTACCCCTGGGTCGAGACCCCCAGGGTGCCGGCCAGGGCCGCCAGGCTCAGCAGAAGGGCACCGCCTCCGGCTCCACCCAGGGAACCGGCCCAGCGACGACGGCGAAGGGCCGCAATCCCGGCGGCCAGGAACCCCAGGCTGAGGAGGGCCAGGGCGAGGGCGATGTAGAAGAGAATCTGGCTCATGGGGGGTAGAACCCCGCATCTCCCTCAACGGCTCCCCTCCACTCCGGGTACCCGTCCCACCAGAGCATCCAACTGGGCCCGGGCCGTGAGGTAGGCGTGGGCTGCCTCGGCGTAATTGGTGGCGCTCTGCCGGAGGGCCACCTCCGCGTCGGTCACCTCGAGCCGACTGGCCAGCCCCTCGGCGAACTGCCCCGAGATGATCCGGAACCCCCGTTCCGCCAACTCCACCGCTCGCCGCTGCGCCTCAGCCCGGGAGCGGGCGTCTGCGACCCCTTCCGCCAGGGAGTGGAGCTGGGCCTCGGTATCGTCTGCGGCCAGCTCCATGCGCACCTGGGTCCGGCGAAGTTCTGTCCGGGCCTGCTGGGCACGGGCGCGTCTCTGGAATCCGGTGAAGAGGGGAACACTCGCCTGGATCCCCACGATCCGGCCGTAGCCCCGCTCCCCGCTGGTCCCGAAGAAGGCCGGGCTGCCGTCCTGCTGGGCCTGGACGTCGTAGCTTCCGAAGAGGGAGATCCGGGGGAGGAGGTCGGATCGCTCTGCCCGGAGCTCCGTGCGGCGGAGCCCTTCTTCCAGGCGAAGCTGCCGGAGGGTGGACTGATCTGTCCGGGCCGCCTCCACCAGGTCGTCCATCCTTGCGGTGGGGTCCGTCCCCACGAAGGCGAGGATCGCCTGATTCTCCGGTGTGTTGGCTTCCGGATCATCCAGCACCAGCTCCGAAAGGGATCCGGTGGGGACGATGTCGCCGTCCTCGAGGTCCTGGCCCATGGCCACCCGAAGGGCCCGGACCGCCGCCCTCTTCTCGGTCCGGGTCGCATCCAGAAGAGGCTCCAGATTCGCCAATTCCACCTCGAGCCTCAGGACCTGGTACTCGGAGGCGAGCCCCTGGGCCTCGAGCGCCCGGGTCTGGCGGAGGGATGTCTCCACCCGAGCGACCGATTCGTCCAGGAGCCGCTCCCGGTCCCTGGCCAGAAGGAGGTCGTAGTAGCGAAGCCGTGTCCTGGTCACCGCCTCCTGCTCCTGTGCCCGAAGCTCCTCTTCCCGGAGCTCGGTGATGCGGGAGGCGGCACGGACGCCGGCCACGGCCCGCCCCTCCCAGAGGGGCTGTTCCAGCGTCAACGCGCCGGTCCAGACGTTGTCCAGACCGAACTGAACCCGGGTCACATCATCCGGGGAAGCCGAGGGGTCGAAGAGGATGGTGGGGAGGAAGGTGGCCGGGGGCGTCAAGTTCCGCGCATACCGGACGCTCAGATCCACCCTTGGGAGGAGGCGGCCCCGGGCCTCCATCTCTCCCTGGCGTGCCCCGTCCACTGCCAGACGGGCGTCCCGGACCTCCCGGCTCCCCTCCAGGGTGCGAGCCACCGCCTGCTCGAGGGTGAGGGAGGAGGGTTCGGACGGGGTCGTCTGGGCCCACCCGGGTATCGCTCCCGACGCCAGGAGACCGACGGAAACCAGGATCGGCGCAGCTGCCAGACGGATGCCTCGCTCCAGGGCGCTCATGGCCTCGCCTCCACGCGGACGCCGTCCTCGATCCGCTCGCCGGGGTAGAGGATCACCCGGTCCCCGGCCGACAGCCCGGAGAGGATCTGGGCGTGGGTCTCGCTCCGACGCCCCACCTCCACCTCCACGCGCTCGGCCCGACCATTCACGATCTGGAAGGCGAACCACCGGTCACCGTCTCGGAAGACGGCGCTGGCGGGCGCCCGCAGCACGTCGTCAGCCTCCCAGACCACGATCCGGGCCTCAATCCGAAACCCGTCGCCGAGCACGCCGCCACCGGCGGTCGGTGCCGATTCCAGGTCCAGGAGCACATTCACCCGCTGCTCCTCGATCCCCAGCGCCGAGACCCGGGTGAAGGCGGAGGGCTCCACCCGGCGGACCCGGGCCTGGAGGACTTCCTCCCCGCCCCAACGGTCGATCTCGGCGCGCTGGCCGGGCTGGACCTGGATGGCATCGGCCGAGAGAAGGTCGGCCACCACCTCCAGGTTCGCCATGTCGCCCACCTCCAGGACCGGGGAGCCGGGCTGGACGGCGGCTTCACTCTCCTGCATGACCCGAAGAATCCTTCCGGCCACGGGGGAGCGCACCACCACCCGTTCGGCCCCGGCTCCGTCCGTTCCCCGCTCCAGGAGGAGACGTGCATTCTCCACCTCCTGCTCGGCGGCCTGAACGGCGAAGCGGGCGCTCCGGAGTTCGGCCTCCCGACTCCGGAGGGCGGCTTCGGCCCGCTCCACAGCCGACGGTGATCCGCCGGACTCTTCCAGGAGGATCCGCTGGCGACGCACCTCCTGCTCGGCCTCCACCACGGCGCCCTCCATGGCTTCTTCCCGTGCTCTGGCCTGCTCCAGTCCCGCCCTGGCCCCCTCCAGCGCAGCCCTGGCCTGGGCCCGGCTCCGGGCATCCAGGAGGGGAGCCGGGAGGGGGATGAGCCCCAGTAGCTCTTCCCCCGCCTCCACCTCATCGCCTGGCCGCCACCGGACCCGCTCCAGGGTTCCGGCAATGGGAGCCGAAATGGTGTAGCGGTCCAGGAGCTGGGTGCGGCCGTCTTCCCGGACGTCCACCTGCATGGTTCCCCGGGTCACCTCTCCGCTGTCCACCGGGACGGGAGAGGGGCGGAAGGCCAGGATCAGGCCGCCCAAAACCACCAAGCCCAGGACCACCAGAAGAGCCGTACGGGCCCACCCAGGGAGCTGCCGCTCCCCCCTGCCACCCTGGTCCGACATCTCACTCCCCCTCGTTGGAGGTTCATTCATGCGCGATGGATCCGTCGTTCCGGCCTCCTGAAAGGCGGCTCCGGATCCGGGTCCGTCCAATTCACTCCCGGGTCTTCAGAACCCCGATGAGATCGAGTCTGTCCAGCCGCCGGCGCACCAGGAAGGCGCTGACCAGGGCTGCCGCCAGCACCACCGAGACGGCGAAGGCGTAGGTTTCGGTGGAGATGAGGAGCGGGAATCGGTACTCCTCCTGATCGATGGTCCCCGCCAGGAGTCCTGCCAGGATCCGACCGATCCAGAGGCCGAAGGGGAGGGCCACCAGGACCTGGATCATCTGTTCGCCCACCAGGATGGTGGAGACCTCCCGGCGTGTGAACCCCAGGACCCTGAGGCTCCCCAGGTCCCGGGCCCGCACCGAGAGGGCAACCCGGGCGTTGTTGTAGACCACCCCCACGGCGATGACGGCGCCGAAGAGGCTCAGTACCAGGACCAGCACCCGCTGGGTGTCACCGCTCAGGGCCCGCATGCGGGCCACCGCCTGCTCCTTCCGGGTCACCTCCAGCACCCGAGGCATGTCGCTCAGGCGCCGCTCCACCTCCGGGTAGGCGCCCCGTTCCACGGCGAGGCGGAGCTGGTTGACCGCCGGATCTTCCCCGAGAAGCCGGTTCAGATCTTCCAGGCGCATGTGCCCCTGGAGTCCGAACGCCTGGGTCACCGTGCCCGTCACCAACAGCGGCCGTTCGTCGGCCCGCCCCTCCCGGAGCCGCACCCGCACCGTATCTCCGGCCTCTACCCCCAGCATCTCCGCCAGCGTTCGGGTGAGGACCACCCCGCCGGTGGGCATGGGGACCCGTCGCCCCTCTCCATCCAGCAGGATCCGTAGCCGATTCTCGTCGGGGTAACCGTAGAGGGGGACATCCCGGCTCCGATGATCGGAGGTCATGCGCACCGAGGTGACCCGGAGGCCCTCGGCGAAGCGGACACCGGGGATCCCCCGCACCTCATTCACCGCCCGGTCCGAGGTGGGACCCACCAGAGACACGGAGATGTCTTCCCGGGAGGCCAGGTAGAACTCCGAGTCGATGATGAAGTCCATGGCGTCCATGGAGAAGCGCCCCATGACGATGATCCCCACCGCCAGCGCCACCCCCACCGATGAGAGGGTGGTTCGCACCGGGTGTCGGGACAGCTCCCGGAGGATCATCCGCCCCGAGGTGCCGAAAAGGTCCCCGACACCCAACCGCTCCAGGAAGGAGGGGCGGTACCGGGTCGGGGTCTCCGGGCGCATGGCCTCCGCCGGAGAGAGGCGGAGGATCCTTCGGAGGGCGACGAGGGCGCCCACCAGTCCGAACCCCAGGGCGACGGCAAAGGCCGGGACGAAGGTGGAGGCCGGGACCGAGTACTCCAGGAGCGGGAGCCCGAAGAAACGCAGGAAGGTGGAGGTGATCCCCTGCCCCATCCACCCGCCCAGGGCGAAACCTCCCACCGTTCCCAGCAGCACCACCACCGCCACGAACTTCACGTAGTAGAGGCCAATCTCACGGTTGTGGTACCCCAGCGCCTTCATGGCGGCGATCTCGCCCCGCTCCAGGTTGATGATGCGGGAGAGCACCACATTCAGGAGGAAGGCCGCCACCGCCAGAAAGACGAGCGGTACGGAGGTGGCCATCCCGGAGAGCTGCTCGAAGCGCATGTCCAGGAAGTAGTTGGATCGGTGGCGATCCCGTCCTACCGCACCTCGGCCCCCGTAGGGATCCAGGGTCCGGTCTACCTCCGCCAGCACGGCGGGGAGGGAGGCGCCGGGACCCAGCCGCAGGACCACGTCGTTGAACGCTCCCTCCATACGGAAGGCCGGCGCCACCGCGTCCCGATCCATCCAGAGGGCAGCGAAACGCTCCTCGTCGGGGATGGCGTCCCCCCCGGGAGGCGCCGGATAGACGTACTCCGGCGAGTTGGCGATCCCCACGATCCGCACCTGCCGGAGGGTTCCCTCCATGATCACCGGCAGGGTGTCGCCGGGAGCGATCCCGAACCGTTCGGCGAAGGGCTCCAGAAGGAGTGCCTCATCGCCCCTCCCCGCCTCCACCATCCGCCCCTCCAGGAGGAGGACGCGGTTCAGGGGCGCGTCCCCACCGGCGGGCAGGCCCACCACCTCCCCGATGGGAGGCTGGGTCGCAGCTTCAATGGGGATCCGGACCGGTGCCACCAGACGGGTATCGACGGCCGTGACCCCGGAAATCTCCCGGAGCCGGCCGCCCACCCCGTCCGGGGCCCGTTCAAGGGAGGCGAAGACGTCGCCGAACCGGAACTCCTCGTAGTAGCGGTCCCGGGATCCCTGGAGCGAATCCACGGTGGCCTGAAGAGCCACGAAGGCCGCTACCCCTGCCGCTACCACCAGGGCGATGGTTGCCACCTGGGCCCACATTTCCCGGAGGTTCCTCAGGAGCTTCCGGTTCAGGGTGGAGCCAATCATGGTGCACCTCGCTACCAGCGGATATCCGAGGCCCGGGCCCGCTGGGCATTGCGTCGCTCTTCCTCCACGCCACCGTCGTGGAGGATCACCACCCGATCGGCCATCTCGGCGATGGGGGCGTTGTGGGTGATCACCGCAGTGGTGGTGCCCAGCTCCTCATTCACCCGCTCGATGACCTCCAGCACCACCACCCCGGACCGGTAGTCCAGCGCCCCGGTGGGCTCATCGCAGAGGAGGATCTCCGGGCGTTTGGCAATGGCCCGGGCCACCGCCACCCGCTGCTGCTCTCCCCCGGAGAGCTGGGATGGGAAGTGGTCCAGCCGGTGGCCGAGTCCCACCATCTCCAGCGCCTCGGCCGGAGAGAGGGGGTCCCGGGCGATTTCGGTGACCAGAGCCACATTCTCCCGGGCGGTGAGGGAGGGCATGAGGTTGTAGAACTGGAACACAAACCCCACATGGCGGCGGCGGAACTCGGTGAGTTCCCGGTCGGCTGCCCGGGCCAGATCCTGACCCTGGAACAGGACGCTCCCGGAGGTGGGTCGGTCGAGGCCGCCCAGGATGTTCATCAGGGTGGACTTGCCACTCCCCGAGGCGCCCACCAGCACCAGGAACTCCCCCTGGTGCAGAGAGAAATCCACCCCCCGAAGCGCATGGACATCCACCTCTCCCATGCGGTATGTGCGCGTGACATTCCGGGCCTCCAAAACCGCTGGAGGGAGCCTGTCGCCGTTCCCGGTCCCCTCACCGTTCCCTTGTTGGGTCCCCTCGGCATTCTCGGTCATGATCCCCTCCCATGGGCAACACCAGCCGTCGGCGCCAGCCCGGCCAGGGCGAAGTCCACCATGTGGTCCAGGTAGACGGCCCGGCCCGCCTCCGTGGACGGCTCCACCGGAAGGATCCCCTGGGGGATCTTCCGGGTGACGAGCATGAAGTAGACAGGCTGGGACATGAGGCTCATGGCCAGGAGGAGGGGGTCCCCGGCCCGGATCGTCCCCTCCGACTGACCCTGTTGTACCAGGCGAATGAGGGCCTCGGTGATGGGAGCCAGGATCTGGGCCAGATCGGCGAGCCACTCGGTGCGGTAGAGGCGAAGCTCCACCATGAAGCGGGTCTGGTCCGGGTTGTCCCAGAGGTGCTGGAATACCTCCTGGAGGAGTATGCGGATGCGCTGCCGGACCGGGGTGTCCTCATCCCGGCTCAGAGCGACGATACGCTCCGCCAACGGATCGTCCATGGCCCGGATGACCTCCTTGTAGAGGGCCTCCTTGGAGCCGAAATGGTAGCCCACCGCAGCCACATTGCTCCCTGCGGCCCGGGTGATGGCCCGGACCGAAGCGCCGTCGTAGCCGCGCTCAGCGAAGAGGCGCCGCGCCGCCTTGAGAAGCCGTTGCCGGGTATCCTCGGTGGAACTCATCTTCGCCTCTCTGTCCCCATCTTCACCTCACTTCGCCGCATTTTCGCCCCCTTCTGCCGCACTTCCACCCACTTCTGCCCCATCATCGCCCTTCTCCGCCCCATGGAACGGCGGTGGGCGGCGGGAAGTACGATCGTTTGATGCGTTCGTATCACACGAACGTTTGAATTATGCAACGGGCGGACGATCCGGTCAAGGATTCTGTCGGAGGTCGCTACTCCCGCACCTGGGAAAGGGGGGATGCACGAGCTGGGAAACGGCGCCAAAAATAGAATCTGGATTCGGTTTTTGGGTCTTCGCCAGACTTAAAGGAGACGGGAGACCGAGGGGCTGGCTGGGGACCCAGAGGAGAGCCTTCCGCCGCCCCCTCGCGCCTGTTCGTGGAGGGTGTTGGTGTGGCAGGCGCGGCCCCAGAGGTGCCGGCCCGAGGGTATGCCCCCCACAACAGCATCCACGAACAAGTCCCCAGCGCCGTGTCCGTGGAGTATCCGTCAGCTGATCTGAAGAAAGTCGGCAAAAAACCGAATCTGGATTCGGTTTTCTCGCTATCCGCTTCGCCGGCTCCGGGCAGCCTGCCCCGGTCCGGCAGCCGCCTCTTGGGGGTCTGGCCCTTGCCCGCGCCCCAGGGCGATTCTCTATTCATCCGTTGTCTTCCGTCTTCCCCCGACGGGATATCCGTCGCGACCCGATCCCCCTTCAGGAGGCCTTCCGGTGCCCGGACGCGTTTCCCGCAGGATTCAGGCGGCCCTCACGGTGCTGCTCCCTTCCCTTGTCCTCCTTCTCCCCTTCCCCGGCCCGGTCGAAGCGCAGGAAGCCCGAGAGGTCCAGCAGGCGCCGGAGGTCGGAGAGGCGCAGGATCTGCGACCCATGGAGGTGGCGGACCTCTTCCGCCAGAACAGTATGGGGCAGGTGCAGCTTTCCCCTGACGGATCCACCATCCTCTATACCCTCACACCGGGGAGCTTTCCGGATCCCGGATCCCGCCACAGCCAGATCCACATGGCGCGGGTGGATGGGTCCATGGACCGGGCCATGACCCACCGGCGTGACGCGGCCAATCGCGATCCCCGGTGGCACCCGTCCGGGAGCTTGTTCGGGTTCACCTCCACCCGGGAGAATGGGCGCCAGCTCTACCTCATGCCCGTGGACGGCGGGGAGGCACGGCGAGTCACGGACCTTCCTGGCGGGGTGCAAGGGTGGGGGTGGAGCGCCGATGGCCGGTACCTGGCGGTGCTGGGGGGGCGCGGGGCGAATCGCCAGATCTGGATCACCGACGGGAGCGCGGAGGGCGCCATGGAGCCCCTTACCGAGCACCCCACCCCGGTTTCTTCCTTTCATTGGCGGGAGTCCGGGCACGAGATCCTCTTTCTAGCTGATGACGGCTGGGACGAGGGCGACCACCGTCGCCGGGAGGCCGGCTTCCGGGCCCGACCCATCCAGCGGGGGCTCGTCTTCCCCGACTTCCTTGAGCTTCACCCCACCCATCTCTGGCAGGTGACTGTGGGCGCGGAGCCTCGCCGCATGACCTCCGGCGACTTCATCGTCCAGGGATTCCAGGACTCGCCCCGGGGCGACCGGGTGGCCTTGGTGGTGGGGCCGCTGGACCCCCATGTGGACAACCGCCCCAACGAGATCCACCTCCTCAACCCGGCCACCGGGGCCCTGGAACAGCTCACCGACAACGAGGTGGGCGAGTCGCTGGTGGGCTTCTCTCCTGCCGGGACCCATCTGGCCATTTCGGCTCCCCGGGACTTCCAGGGCTCCGGGGTGAGCGACATCTTCGTGCGTCCCGTCGACGGTGGGGAGTGGACGGCCGTCACCGGAGCCTTCGACAATACCCTCCTGGGCGGGGTCTGGAGTGAAGATGGGCGCGCCATCCATTTCGTGGGCGCCGATGGGGTGAACCGGCAGCTCTTCCGGGTCGGAATCGAGGGAGGAGAGGTGGAGCGCCTCTCCGATTGGCGCGGGGTGGCGGCCATCCGAGGCGGCGGCGCAGGCCCCCTGGCCATCGTGGGGTTCACCACTCCGGAGGCGCCGGAGGATCTCTACGCGGTTCCGTGGAACCGGGTCGGTGACCGGGACGCCTGGACCCGCCTCACCGATTCCAACCCCTGGGTGGAGGAGGTTCGCCTCGCCCGCACCGAAACCGTCCGGTGGACCTCCACCGACGGGACCGAGGTGGAGGGGCTGGTGGTGTACCCCCTGGACCACGACCCGAACCGCCGTTATCCCCTGGTCACCGACATCCATGGCGGACCTGCGGCGGCGTACGTGAACGAGTTCCTCCCCACCTCTTCCAACCCGCACCGGGCCTACGGCCACTACTGGGCGTCGCTGGACTATGCCCTCTTCCTCCCCAACTACCGGGGTTCGTCCCACTACGGGCACGACTTCCAGGTGGAGATCGTGGGCGACTACTGGACCCGGGCCACCGAGGACATCCACACCGGCATCGACCATCTGATCGAGGAAGGGCTGGCCCACCCCGATTCTCTTCTCATGATGGGGTGGTCCGCCGGTGGGCACTGGTCCAACTGGATGCTGGTCACCACCGACCGATTCAAGGCCATTGCCACCGGCGCCGGCGTCACCAACTGGATCTCCCTCTACGGCCAGACCGACAACCAGTCGTCCCGGGAGTGGTATCTGGGGCGGGATGCGGGGCTCAACGCCCCGAATCAGCCCTGGCACGACTTCGATCACTGGTGGGCCGAGTCGCCCCTCAAGTACATCGAGAATGCCGTCACCCCCACCCTGATCCACTTCCCCCAGGCCGATCAGCGCATCCCCATGCCCCAGGGTCAGGAACTCCACATGGCCCTGAAGAAGCTGGGCGTACCCACTGAATTCCTGGTCTACCCCGACGAGCTCCACGCCCTTCAGGACCCCAGGAACCAGTTGGTGAAGCTCATGGGTGAGGTGGGGTGGTTCGAGACCTGGCTCCGCGGTCGAGGCCCATGGCTCGACTGGACCAATGTTCTGAATGTGGCGGAGGAGATCGAGGCCGCCCTGGCCGAGCCCTGAGGGGCCTTTGTCAGAACCCGATCGTTCCACAGCTCCCGCGCCCACAACCGAGCCAGCCATGTTCCCAGTCATCCCTCCCCGCCCCGCCCACCCCCGTCGCCGACGGGGGTGGGTCGTGGGAGCCGCCGTGGCCTCGACCCTCCTCCTACCTATGTCCCCGCAGGGGCTCGGAGCGGTGCACAGTCATCCTCAGATGGCGGGTGCGGAGACCCTCCAAGCCTCCGACCAAGGCGGGACCCTCCTCCTACGCATGCCGGCGGTGAGTGAACGCCATGTAGCCTTCGTCTACGCCAACGATATCTGGATCGCGGACCGGTCCGGGGCAGAGAGCCCGGCCGGGGCCGTGGCCCGCCGCCTCACCTCCCACCCCGGCGCCGAGACCCACCCGCGCTTCTCCCCCGATGGGCGCTGGCTCGCCTTCACCGGACAGTATGGGGGGCGGCAGGATGTCTACATCGTTCCGGCGGAAGGAGGCGAGCCCCAGCGCCTGACCCATCACCCCGGCCCTGACCTGGTGCAGGGTTGGACCCCGGACGGGAGCGCCGTGGTCTTCCGCTCCGGTCGTCTTGGTNACCCCACGGCCCAGACCCGCTTCTTCACCATTTCGGTGGACGGGGGCCTCCCGGAGCCCCTCCCCATCCCCCGCGGGGCGGCGGGTCAGCTGGCTCCGGACGGGTCGGCCATAGCCTACCAGGTGCCCACCTACTGGGATCCGGAGTGGCGGAACCACCGGGGGGGGCAGGCCATGCCCATCTGGATCGTGGACATGGAGGAGTACGGCCTCACCACCATCCCCTGGGACGGGGAGCGGCAGATGAACCCGGTCTGGCTGGACGGGACGGTCTACTTCCTCTCGGAGCGCGACTGGTCCAAGAACCTCTGGTCCTACGACCCGGCCCGAAGTGTGCTGGAGCAGCACACCTTCCACACGGACTTCGATGTGAAGCACGTGGATGCCGGAGGCGGCGTCTTGGTCTACGAGCAGGGTGGGCGCCTCCACCTCCTGGATCCGGCCGAGGGGGAGCCGCGCCCTCTGCGGATCCACGTTCGGGGAGACCAGAGCCACGCCATGCCCCGCTGGCATTCTCCCGGGGCCACCGAGCTCCAGCAGGCCTCCCTCTCACCCACGGGCCAGCGTGCCCTCTTCCAGGTGCGGGGGCAGATCGTGACGGTGCCGGCAGAGCACGGTGATCCCCGGGTGGTGGCGCCGGGGTCGGACCACGCCAGCCGGGACCCGTCCTGGTCGCCGGACGGAAGCCGGATCGCCTGGTTCAGCGACGAAGGTGGAGAGTACCGGCTCATCATCGCACCCCAGGATGGGATGGGAGAGCGTGAGGTCATCGATCTCCCGGAGCCATCCTTCTTCTTCGGGCCCCGCTGGTCGCCGGACGGAGAGCGCATCGCCTATCGGGACGCGGGGATGAGCTTGTGGGTGCTGGAGTTGGCCACGGGAGAGGCCTACCGGATCGACACGGAGCGTCACGCCTACCCGGAGCGGTCCCTGGACCCGGTGTGGTCCCCCGACTCCCGCTGGCTCGCCTACGCCCGTCGTCTGGACAGCCACCTGCGGGCCATCTTCGTCCACGACGTCCGCACCGGCGAGACCCACCGGCTCACCGATGGGCTCTCCGACGCCTACAAGCCTCAGTGGGACGCTTCCGGGGCCTACCTCTACTTCCTGGCCTCCACCGACTACGGGCTGAACACCGGGTGGCTCGATATGTCGTCCTACGACCGCCCCGTCACCCGAGGCGTCTATCTGGCCGTCCTCTCCGCCGATGAACCCTCCCCCCTGGCGCCCCGGAGCGATGAGGAGCCCACCGGAGACGGTTCGGAGGGAGGGGATGGGGAGCGGGCGGCGGCGAATGAAGATGTGGAGGTCCGTATCGACTGGGAGGGGATGGATCAGCGCATCCTGGCCCTGCCGGTCCCCATGAGGAACTACGTGGACCTCCACGCCGCCGGGCCCGGCACCGTCATCTACGCCGAGGCGGTGCAGGGCCAGCCCGGCGTTCAACTCCACCGCTTCACCCTGGATGAGCGGGAGGCCCGTCCCTTCCTCGCTCCCGTACAGCACGCCGCCCTCTCCCACGACCGCACCCGTCTCCTGTACCGGAGCGGGAGCCAGTGGGGGATCGTGGGCACCGCCGGCCCACCGCCCTCGGTGGGTGACGGATCACTTAGCCTCTCCGGGCTCCGTATCCGCATCGATCCCCGGGCCGAGTGGGAGCAGATGTTCCATGAGGGGTGGCGGATTCAGCGGGACTTCCTCTATGTGGACAACCTCCACGGCGCTCCCTGGGAGGAGATCCGGGAGCAGTACCGCCCCTGGCTCGATCATGTCCGCCACCGGGCCGACCTCACCTACCTTCTGGAGGTCATGGGTGGGGAGATCGCCGTGGGCCATTCCTACGTAGGTGGCGGCGACCTCCCCTCGGTGGACGCGGTGCCCCCGGGGCTCTTGGGTGCCGATCTGGAAGCGGTCCGGGAGGGTTCGGGCGCCGGATTCTACCGTATCGCCCGCATCCTCCGGGGAGAGAACTGGAACCCGGGGCTCGAGTCGCCCCTGAGCGGCCCCGGCATCCAGGTACAGGAGGGAGACTACCTCCTGGCCATCAACGGGATCGAACTCCGGCATCCGGACAACCCCTTCGCCCATCTCGAGGGAACGGCGGGCCGCCAGGTGGTCATCACGGTGAACGACCGCCCCACCCTTGAGGGTGCGCGGCAGGTGACGGTGGTGCCGGTGGCCAGTGAGGCCCAGCTCCGGACCCGCCAGTGGATCGACGACAACCGTCGTCGGGTGGAGGAACTCTCTGAAGGACGCCTGGCCTACGTCTGGCTACCCAACACCGGCCAGGGAGGGTATCAGAGCTTCAATCGGTACTATTTCGCCCAGCAGGACCGGGCCGGCGCCGTCATCGATCAGCGGGACAACGGCGGCGGGTCCGCCGCCGACTACATCGCGGACGTACTGGCTCGGGAACTCCAAGGGTATTTCAATTCGCCGGTGGGCGACCGGCGCCCCTTCACCCAGCCCATCGCCGGCCTCTTCGGCCCCAAGGTCATGATCATCAACGAGATGGCAGGTTCCGGAGGCGACCTCCTCCCCTACCTCTTCCGGCAGCGGGAGCTTGGCCCCCTGGTGGGAACCCGCACCTGGGGTGGGTTGGTGGGAATCTGGGACTCGCCGAACCTGGTGGATGGCGGCTTCATGCTGGCGCCCCGGGGCGGGTTCTTCGATCTGGACGGGGAGTGGGCGGTGGAGAATGAAGGCGTGGCTCCCGATATCGAGGTCATCATGACCCCCCGGGACGTCATGGAGGGGAGGGACCCCCAACTGGAACGGGCGGTGACCGAGGCGCTCCGCCTCCTGGAGACCGAGGCGGTGGAGCTTCAGCCCGAGCCGGCTCCTCCGGTGCGCTGGCGCCGGGCGACCCCGAGATGACCATGGATACGCTGACGGTCCTCAAGTTCGGTGGCAGCTCCCTCGGCGACGCCGTCCGCCTCCGGCGGGTGGCCGGGCTGGTTGGGGTCCGGGCCGAAGAGACTCCCTGCGTGGCGGTGGTATCAGCCCTCCAGGGGGTCACCAACGCCCTCACCGAGACGGCCCGCATCGCCGCCGCCGGAGGGCCTGAGTGGCGGGGGCGCCTGGACACCGTGGTGCGGCGACACCGGGAGACGCTGGACGACCTCCTGGCAGCCCCGGAGGTCGGGGCCCGGGACCGGGAAAGGGTGGATGCGGACGGGGTCCGGGCCCGGCAGGAAACGCTCCTGCTCGGGGAACTCCACGACCTCCTCCACGGGATCTTCCTGGTCCGGGAAGCATCGCCCCGGAGTCTGGATGCGGTCCTGTCCGTGGGGGAGCGGCTTTCGGCGGAACTCCTGGCGCTGGCTATGCGCCTCGGGGGCACCCCGGCAGAGCCGGTGGATGCCAGGGACATTCTGGTCTCCGACGACACCTTCGGAAACGCCCGGGTCCTGCAGGACGCCTCGGCCCCCCGGATTCGGGCGCGACTCGGGCGCATCCTGGGTGAACCGACCCCGGCGCCGGTGCCGGTGGTCACCGGCTTCATCGCCGCCACCCGGCTGGGCGAGACCGCCACCCTGGGGCGGGGCGGCTCGGACTACACGGCTTCGGTGCTGGGTGCGGTTCTGAACGCCCGGTGCGTGGAGATCTGGACCGATGTGGACGGAGTCCTGTCGGCGGATCCCCGCCTCGTCCCCTCTGCCTTCCCCCTCCTTGAGGTGAGCTACGCCGAGCTCATGGAGCTCACCCACTTCGGGGCCAAGGTGGTCTATGCACCCACCGTCCACCCGGCGCGGGCAGCGGGGATTCCCCTGGTGATCCGGAACACCTTCAACCCCGAGCTGTCCGGGACCCGGGTGGTGGAGGGAAACCCCACTCCCAACGGAGATCAGCCCATCCGGGGGATCACCTCCCTCCCCGAGATCGTCCTCCTCCGGCTGGAGGGCCCGGGAATCGCCGGGGTGCCGGGCATCGCCCAGCGGCTCTTCGGCGCCATGGCCGGGGAGGGGATCAGCGTCATCCTCATCTCCCAGGCCTCCAGCGAACGCTCCATCTGCTTCGCTCTGGACCGGCAGGTGGTGGAGACGGCGCGCAAGGCCGTCTTCCGGGAGTTCGAGCTGGAGCGCCGGGTTGGCATCCTGGATCTGGTGGTGGAGGATGACTGCGCCGTCCTGGCGGTGGTAGGTGAGGGAATGCGGGAGACCCCGGGGATATCCGGACGCATCTTCGGGATCCTGGGGCGCTACGGCATCAATGTCCGCGCCATTGCTCAGGGGTCCTCGGAGCTCAACATCTCGGTGGCGGTGGATCGGGACGATGAAGGCGCCGCCATCCGCGCCATCCACGACGCCTTCTTCCACCCGGGCACCCGCCCGGGCCTCGTCTTCCTGGCCGGGG
>SL_3KL_010_SEDDRAFT_10000345_pt1 | contig 36690 bp, 26 predicted proteins | sample SodLakKL_010_SED_2_FD_10381 | JGI IMG/M metagenome (IMG submission 10381) | reverse complement strand
GCGGAGAGGGAGGGATTCGAACCCTCGGTACGGGATAAACCGTACACTCACTTTCCAGGCGAGCCCGTTCGACCACTCCGGCACCTCTCCGTAAAACCTGGCTATCAAGTCTATCAGTGACTCGAACCTTATAACCTCTTCAAAGGCGAGTCTGTTCATCAAATCATAGCCGCAGTGCGGCTTTCGAGCTGCATAGCAGCCCGGGAGAAGCGCTGCGGCTATTCCTCAGCAGGAGCCCGTTCGACCACTCCGGCACCTCTCCGTAAACCTGGTTGCAAATTGTAACTTTCTTCAACCGCCTATCGGCGGGCGGTTCTTCGAACCGCGAGAGGGAGGGATGGACTGCGCGCCTGTGGCGCTTGCCCTCCGCTATCGCTCCGGGTTGCTCCGCCGGCCAGGGCCGGCTGCGCATCGAGCTCGCTGCGCTCGGTTCGAACCCTCGGTACGGCTACGAACCGTACACTCACCTTGGCAAAAACCAAGCTGCGTATTGTAAACCAATTCAGCGGCCCAGGAGCCTGTCGGATTTACCCGATCGTAGCGAGGGAAAGCCGGTTGCAGCGTTAAATCCGACAGGCTCCTGGCCCGCCAGGTCGTCGGCATTTTCTCCTCTGGGGGGAATGGGTTGCGGATCGGGTTCGATCAGGGGTTCATCGGCCAGGCGTTGCTCCAGTTCCTGCAAGGCTCGTTCAAGCTGAGCATCGCGGCCCTGCCAGGTCGCGTGTGGCAGGTTGTCAACTTCGATGTCTGGGGCCACGCCCTTGCCTTCGACCAGCCAGCGTCCCTCGGGGGTGAACTGGGGCCACTGGGCGGCGCGCATGACACCGCGGTCCACCAGGCGGTTGGTATCGCTGAGCCAGACGCCGGCTCCGGCCGTGCGCTGGCCAATCAGTGGCCCGAGACCCAGGGTCTTGACCCCGGCTGAGAACGTCTCGCCATCGGAATAGGTCACCGGATCGATCAGCACCGCCAGATGCCCCCTGAACGTCTGCTGCATGTTCCAGAATGGCCGCTCGCCGGACCGGTACCAGAACATCCAGGCACGCCTGAGCAGTTTTTCGATCACCCAGCTGTCGATATTGCCGCCGCGATTGCGCCGCACATCGATGATCAGGCCCTCGCGATCGAAGTTGGCGTAGAACTCGCGGGCGAAATCAGCAATGTCGTTGGGGCCCATGGCGTGCAGGTGCAAATAGCCGATGCGTCCTCCTGCGGCACGCTCGGCCATTTCACGACGCTCGAGCACCCAGTGACTGTAACGAAGACGATAGTCTTCGCTGGCGCTGATCGGTTCGACAATGACCGCAAACGAATCGCGATCACGCTGAACATCCAGGCGTACCTGCTGACCGGCCTGGTGGATCAGCAGCTGGCTGATGTCGTCCATTTCAAGCGTACTACGACCGTTGACCCGGGTGATCACGTCACCGACCTTGAGATCCACGCCCGGGCGGGCCAGCGGTGAGCGCTGGGACGGCAGTTCTGGATCGCTGGCATAGATACTTGCAATCCTGAATCCCTGGCTGACCCGCTCAAATTCGCCGCCCAGAAATGCCGGCTGACCGGTTTCGCCGGCACTTCGGTAATCACCGCCGCGCACCTGTGAATGCAGCACGCCCAGTTCGGCCACCATTTGCGCCAGCACATCGTCGAGTTCGCGGCGATCTCCGACCCGCTCGACCAACGGGCGGTAGCGCTCGGCAGTCCCTTCCCAATCGCGTCCACGCAAGTTCGGATCGAACAGGTAATCGCGCTGCATGCGCCAGGCATCATCGAACATCTGCACCCACTCCACGGACGGACGCACCGGCAAGCGCCAGTCATCGACCCGGACACGGTGGGGGTTGGGATCCCCGGGGGCGCTGGCGCCGGCATCCACGATGAACATCGCACCGTTGCCGGCACTGCGATAAAATAACTTGCTGCGATCAGCCGACAGACTGAACTGCTCGACGTTGTCAGCGAAGGTTTTCAGCTCCGGTCGGTCGGGGGAAAAATCGATGGTTTTCAGGCTGGCCCGGGCATTGCGCCCGAACGGTCGATCCAGCAAGTAGAGGCGGTTTCCGGCCACGGCCAGGGACGAATAGTTGCCGGCATCAACGGGTACCTCGAACAGGCGATCTCTCAGGCCGCGAAACTCGATCTCGGGTTGCTCGCCATCATTGTTGGAGCTCTCATCGTTCATCGTCAATTCGGTTCGAGGCGCCAGTGGAAAGCGATTGTCAGACTGCAGCGCCAGGGCATAGATGCGGGTGCGCCGGTCGAATACCGGGCCCATGTTGCGATCTCCCCAGGGCGAGGCCGGGACCGCTTCAAAATTACGATCGGAGAGGAAATAGAGCCAGCGCCTGTCCGGGGAGAACGCCGGTGAATAGCTCTCGTAGCGGTCGCTGGTCAGCACATACAGTGCTTGTTCGGTCAGAGAATGAATCAACACCTGGCGTCGTTGCACAGCGCTGGCCGGACGAACGATCGCCAGCGCCTCACTATCCGGCGACCAGACAATATCGCTGTAACCGGCCCCGTGCGAGCGATCAATGCGCCGATTGTCGCCGCTTCGGGTATCGAGCAACCACAGATCACCGGCCACCTCCGAATGGGCCACGTAACGCCCGTCAGGTGAAATAAACAAGGCCTCACGCTGGCTCTGACCATCATCGGTCAACTGCTCCCCCGCCCTATCTGAGCCGACCGGAAAACGCCAGATCTCGTGTTCTCCACTGGCATCCACAATGGCGTAAAGCCATTCACCATCCGGACTCAGAACGGCCTGACGGGCACGGCTGGCCTCGGGCAGTTCGATTTCGATACGCCGCAGTGCGCCGGTCCCGGCGATGGCCACCTGGCCGCGCGCGGTCAGTACCACGCGATCCCCCCCAGGCGAGAAATGGGCCGACTCCAGGTAGTCCAGGGGCTTGTCCAGCCAACGGGTCATGGCCTGGCTGCGGTCACTGGGAAGGACGATATCAATCGATTCATCATTGCCGCTGTCAATGTCGAACAGGCGCAGATCAGCGCCATGCTGGTAGACAATCCGGCCCGCTGACAGGCTGGCTCCACGCACATCGAAATCCTCGTGATGGGTCAGGCGCTCGATAGCGCCACCATCGGCATTCATGACCCACAGATTGGCGACGCCACCATCGGCGTCACTGACCAGATAAAGCCGGTCCTGCCACCACATCGGCTGCTCAAGATTGCCGTCATGGTCGGTCGCCAGGCGCTCAGCTTCGTCGTCATCCGGACCGAAACGCCACATCTGGGCCATCGCTCCGCCCCGGTACTCGCGTGCATGATCACCGGTGACCCACAGGCCAAAGCGAGTAAAAAAAACCGTCCCGTCATCGCCAAAGGCCGCCTGGCGGGCATCCATCAACGGCAACTCGCGCCGTTCGAGACTGTCCGGATCCACCGCCCGCAAAACGTGGAACGAGGCCGGTGCGGCAATTCCCGAGGTGACGTACAGAATCTCGCCCTGTGGCGTCCAGCCCACCACCCGGCTGGCTGCGCTTTCAAAACTGACCTGACGGGGCTGGCCGCCGGAAGACGGCATCACATACACATCGATGGAACCGGCATATCCTCCCGTAAAGGCCAGCCACTGCCCGTCTGGCGACAATGTCGGTTGCGTCTTGGGCTCGGCATGACTGGTCAGGCGCCGCGCTGTCCCTCCGGACACCTCGACCGACCACAGGTCGGATTCGGATACGAATACGATCCGGTCACCAGCAAGGGTTGGTTGCTGATAGTAACCAGGCACCGCCGCCTGTACGGCAGCCAGAAGAAACAGGCCCGAAAGAGCCATGACAACGGTCCAGCTGCGCATCGAGAATCCTCCGAATCAGAACATCAAAGCCGAGAGGATAACCCGGCGCAATGGCTGGCGGAGCGCCAATCAGACTGGCTTGTCGAACCGGAAGATGCCCCAGGTCAGAAAACCCTTGTGGCCACCGTCTACCCAGTGTTGCAGTCCGGCCTTCATGCGCTCGATGTATTCGTCGCTGACACCGCGATTGACCAGTTCTTCGGCATTGCCGATCAACTCCCGGCGAACCCGGGCATAGTGGCGTGGCAGTTGCTCACTGTGATCCTCGAACGTCACCTCACGCATTTCCAACGCCTTGAGGGCTTCTCGATAGAACCCGGGTGAGCCCAGCGAGTCCAGGTGGATCCGGTCATAGATCGGCTGCAGTTGATCAGTCGGAGCGCCATCGGCCTGCATGGGATCGGTGAAAATCAGCCGACCGCCGGGCTTGAGCACCCGAACCGCCTCGGCACAAACCCGCTCACGATCACCGGAATGCAGAATCGCATCCTGAGACCAGACCACATCAAAATGATCATCCTCATAGGGCAGGTTGGTGAAATCTCCATCGACCACATCGATCAGCTTGTCCAGGCCCTGTGCCTTGCTCATCTGGCGATTGCGTTCGTTTTCGACCTCGCTCAGATTCAGGGCCACACAATGACAGCCCGCTTCACGGGCCAGGTAGCGCATGGAACCACCGTAGCCGGCGCCCAGATCAAGCACCCGGTGAGATTCATCCAGCGGCCCCAACACCTCGGCCATGCGCTCAACCGTACGGCGACTGGCATCGGCAATCGGCTCATCGTCATTGCGATACAAGCCGATATGAATATCCTCGCCACCCCAGATATGAAAGTAGAAATTGTCGGCATCTTCGCTGTTGTAATACTCGCGCGCGGTCTGCACGACTTCGGAATAGGTTTCGGTGCTCATGGCAACTCCTCAGCTTGAGCCGGATTGCTCGGAAACGTCCAGCGTTTCCGGCTCTGCGTGATACTTCTTCTCGGCCAAGTGAATGAAGAAGTCCGGGTCTTGTTGCTTGTGGTCTTCCTCGAAATCGGCATAAGTCGAAATCTTCTGGAAACCGACCTCACGCAGCAGTCGGCGGGTATAGTCGCGCCGCAGTGGAAACATATTGAGGTGATAGACCGACTCGTCCGGGAAGGTATAGCGAAACCGGGCCAGCCCCTCGTCGACATGCTCGGGTTCGGCGCTGACCTTGTGCCCACAGTAGTAATACTTGTGTTTGGAGGAAAACCCCTCATCAAGAATGGCGTCGTAATTGCGCTGATCCAGGATCAGGCAGCCATCATGCTTGAGGGTGGCGTAGAACTCGGCCAGGGCCTTGCGCCGATCATGCTCGCTGAACAGGTGAGTAAAGGAATTGCCCAGGCAGATCACGGCATCATAGGTGGCGTGCACGTCCTGGTTCAACCAGCGCCAGTCGGCCTGAATGGTGCGCAGAATATGGCCGCGCCGCTTGCCGTTCTCGAAGGCCTTGGCCAGCATTTCGGCCGAACCATCGACACTGCAGACCTCGAAGCCGGCCTCAACCAGGCGAACCGAGTGAAACCCGGTGCCGGTGGCCACATCCAGAATCCGCTTGGCGCCCCGCTCCTTGAGCAGGCGAATGAAGAAATCACCCTCGCTGGCAAAGCGAGCATCCCAGTCGATCAGTTCATCCCACTTGTCGACGAAACGATGCACATATTCTTTCTGATAATGATCAGTATCACGCACCTCGACAGGATCCTTGCCGAAATCCTGCTGTACTGCGCTAACCTTTTTTTCTGCGGAAGTGATGGCTGAGCCCTCCTCGATAGCAAATGATTGAACCGGCGCCTGCTCATGGCAGTATCCGATCACGCACCGGGGCGCGATCGGATGAGTCAGACCGACGATTCCATTAAGGGTAACAAGCCATTTTGATGTTTTCATGGCAAAGGCCCGAATTGCCCGAAAACTTTCTCGGATTTTGAGAAAACTGTATTTTAATATAGTCTATTGAGCCCGGAGCGACACTTCGGGTCGAATTCCTGTCACTAGAGTGCACGTTTATGCCTGATGCCCGGAGCGTTCAGCCCATCGAGCAACTGCTTGAATCGCGCAACGACCTCTGGCGTGGCCGGCACAGACCAGCCGGTGAGGCACTGAAGAGCGGCCGGACCGAACTGGACCACTGGCTGCCAACCGGCGGCTGGCCTTGCGGGCGCCTGGTCGAGCTGTTGCCCGAGCGTTTGGGAATTGGCGAATTCGGCCTGCTCTTGCCCATGCTGGCCGAGCAGACTCGCCGGGGATTGCCGGTGTTGCTGATCGCTCCCCCCTGGGTGCCCTGCCCCCAGCATCTGGAGCGAGTCGGAGTCGCACTGGAATGGCTGGTGGTGGTGCGCAGTACCGATCAGGCCTTGTGGGCGACCGAGCAGGGCCTGAAAAGCGGCCTGTGCGGAGCCATCCTCCTCTGGCATCCCCGTAGCCGGGTCCGATCCCAGGCCATACGGCGCCTGCAACTGGCCGCCGAATGCGGCCCCGCCCCGGTTTTTGTCTGCTACCGACCCGGCCAGCAGCCACCACCTTCACTGGCCAGCCTGCGCCTGGGCATCCGTCCCGGCCCCGAACTGACCTTGCTGCGCGGCAACGATCAATCGAAAATTCTGGACCTGGGGCGCAGTAATGTGATTCCGTTGCATACCGGATCTCATTAAACCGGAACGCTGCGCAACAGGCGCGACAGACTGGCCAGCACACCCGGCAACACCAGACAGGCCAGAGGGATGGACAACAGCAAAGTGCCTGTCAGGGCAATGGCCAGCGGTTGCAACAGCCCGAACACCTCACTGCCGCCCAGCAGCAGGGGACTCATCCCGACCACCGTGCTGGTCACGGTCAACGCAATGGGCCGCAGGCGGCTGCGACTGGCTTCGGCCAGGGCCTGTTCCAACTCCTTGCCCCCATCATGCTGCAGGCGCCAGCGCGCCTCCGACAGCACGAGAATCATGCTGTTGGCCACGATACCCACCGAGATCAGCAATCCGGCCAGCACCATGGCGTCGAGCGGGCGTCCCATCAACCCCAGCAAGACCAATGCGCCCAGCCCGCATAGTGGAATACTCAGCCAGGCCGCCAGCGCCCAGGTCATGGCGCCGTATTGAACAATCAGAATGACCAGCACGATGAAAAGGGCCAGGGCCAGGGCCAGGGCAAAGGTTCTTCGCGTTTCCTCCAGCGCTTCGATCTCACCTTCCAGCCACCAGCTCACTGCATCGGGCAGATCCAGGTCCGCCAGCGCCGACTCCACTCGGGCCGCCACCGTGCCGGGTCCGGGGCCGGCCGGATCGAGTTGGCCGCCGATCCGCACCACGCGCTGATTCTCTCGCCGCTCGATGTGGGTGGGCTCCTCGATCAACAGGAAATCGGCCACATCACCCAGGTGCACCCAGGCCGTACCGTTGGCTGCCGGTACCAAGATTTCAGGAAGGTGTTGCGGACCGCCTGCGCTGCGGCGATCGTAACGCAGGCGAAGCGCCAGCGGATCACCACGATCCATGCGCTCGGCCAGCACCTCGCCCTCCATGCTGTAGATCACCGCCTGACGCAGGTCCTCGGGCTGGACCTGGTAGCGGCTCAACGCCGCATAGTCCGGCTGGACCTGCCATCGAGGACTGACGCCGCTGCGCAGGCGCTCGACATCGGTCAGCCCATTGATCTCGCTCAAGGCCTGCTGCACACGGGATTCGATATCGGCCAGTTGCAGCAGATCGCCATCGGCATGGGTCAGAACCACCTCCAGATCGCTCTCGGAAAGCCGGGTCTGGACGCCGCGAATGCGCGGCAGATCCACCCGTGTACTCAGTCCGGCAACATCCAGCGCTTCGATCGCCTGGCGCGCATCATCGCCCCAATCCGCCGAAGGCCGATCGCCCGAGGCCGTATCGACCCGCACCATGAAATTGGCCGTGCCCGGGCGAAAGGCGGGCAGACCCTCACGGAAATATCCGCCCACCGTGGTGAACAGATCAGCCGTTCCATCCACCTCCAGCAGGGCCGATTCGGTACGCCGGGTCAGACTGTCCATGGCATCGGGGGCGATCCCGGCCGGGTGCACGATACGCACGCTCACGAAACCATCGTCAACCGAAGGCAAGACTTCGAATGGCAAGGACCGACCGACGACCACCAGGCCCAACAGCATCAGCGCCACGCCGGGCCACACGAGCCAGGGCCGCTGGCTGATCTGCCAGGCCCGTCCCCGCCAGGCCGGGTTGGAAACATTGTTTCCGTGTCGATGGCGCAGACCGGCGAATGCCGGCAGGATGACGACCGCGGCCAGAAAGGCGAACACCGAACTCAGGATGACCGTCAGGATCAGCGGCCGAAACAACTCCGCGACCAGCCCCTGAACGAGCAGAAAAGGGGCCACCGCCGCCACGGTGGTCAACAAGGCGCCCAGCAGGGGGGAAGCCACATCCTGCATGGCCTGGATGGCGGGTTCGGAAGATCGTCCATGCAAGCGCTCCAGGCGATCGAAATAGATGATGGCGTAGTCCAGGCCCAGGCCGACGGAAATCAGCAGGCCGGCCAGGGTCAGCAGGTTGAGACTCATGCCGGCTACCGACAGCGCCAGGATGGCGGCGGACAGACTGGTCAGCACCACCACGCCGACCAGCACCACCTGGCGGCCGCGCACCAGGGTCAGCCAGACCAGCGTCATGGCCAGCAACGAACCGATCACGGCGGCCACGACCACACTCTGTACCGCGCCACGGGTGGTCACCGAGTCATCGAACAGCAAGGTGCGTTCGATGTCACGCAAACCCGCCTGGTTCATGGTGTCCTCGACGGTGTCATGGACTTCCCGGGCCATGCGCAGGGAACGGGCGTTGGGTGAGCGATACACGGTCACCAGAACGGCTGACTGGCCGTTCAGGCGCGTCCGCAGGCTGGTTTCGGACGGCGCACGGTAGATTCTGCCAATATCCCCCAGTGTCACGGGGGCACCGGCTGCCCCTCCGGCATCCAGCGTTCTGTGCATGAGCCGGTCCGCTTCCCAGGCAGCCTCCCCCAACACGCCGACGCCCTCGAATGCCTGGGTGCGGATCTGTCCGGCGGCTGGCGGCTGGACCGATTCGAGCACAGTCCGCTCGATCTCATTCAGGGGAATGCCCAAGGCATGCTGAGATTCGGGATCGATCTCGACACGCAGTTCCGGATCCTCCTCACGGCCGATGAAAACCGAATCCACGCCCTGGATGGCGCGCAAGCGCGGCAACAGATTGGAACGAAGACGACGGCGCAATTCCGCCGGCGAGTGCTCGGGAGAGCCAAAGGCAAATTGCAGTGCCGGTTCCTGGGCCGTTGTCACCTCGAAAATCCGCGGCTCGGGAAAGCTGTCGGGCATGGAGGTGCGGGCTCGTTGTACGCCCTGGGCGGTTTCGCGCAACGCGCGGTCCATGTCGTGCTTCGGCTCGAAGAACAGGTCCAGGTAGGAGCGACCATCACCGGAACGGCTCTCCATCCGTACCAGCCCCGGCATGCCCGTCAGGGCGGCCTCCAGCGGCTCATTCATGCTTTCCTCGATGACCGCCGAGGTCTGTCCCGGCAAATCACCAATCACCCGGATCTGGGGATACTGCACTTCCGGCAGCAACTGCATCGGCATGCGGGTCAATTCCATCGCCCCCAACACAACGACCAGGGTGATCAGCGCACCAACCGCCAGCCGGTTGGCTGCCAGCATCGCAAGCGCGGCCGAGAACCGTTCTCCCATGCTCAGTCCTGACCCGTGCTGCGGACCCGGACGCGCTGGCCCGCCTGGTGGGCACGCGGTTCGTGGCGCAGGATCCGGTCACCGGCCGTGAGCCCTTCGACAATCTCGATACCATCGGCCCGACCACGACCGGTGCTCACCTCGACCCGCTCGATCTCGGCCGGATCACCGACCACCCGGGCGACCCAGTGGTGGTCATCGTCACGGGCCACCGCCGTCCAGGGCACAACCAGACCTTCGTCCTCGTCAACATAGCGAAGCACCACATCACGCGGCCAGGCAACCCGCTCGCCCTCGACCCGCAGATCGGCGGCGACGAAACCTCGCGGCAACTCATCGGCGCGATAAGTAACGATGCGCGCCACCGTCAATTCACCGTTGCCAGTCCGCTCTTCCAGTCGCAGGCGATCCGAGTGTTCAAGATACGCAGCCTCGGCAGCCGGCAATACCAGACGCACACCAAGACTGTCGACGGATTCGACTCGCATGAGCACATCACCGCGCTCGACCCGCGAGCCCGTGGCCACGTCCAGACCCACTACCCGACCCGTGGCCGGTGCACGCAACTCGGCGGCCTTTTCGCGCTCCTCCAGTTCAGCCAGCGTCTCCTCGACTTCCAGCAGACGCAGCCTGGCCGCCTCCACCTCGCCGGCCCCGGCGGCATCGACCGCAGCCAGGCGCTTCCAGCGTTCAAGGTCCTCGGCAACCGTATCGCGGCGCTGGCGCAATACCTGGCGCCTGGCGCTGAGTTCCGGACCATCGATTCGTGCCAGTGGTTGGCCTCGCTCAACCGGCTCTCCATCATCAATCAGCAATTCGACGATCTCGCCGGACTCCGATGCGCTCACGGCCAGCACCTGCATGGGCTGCAGCGTCCCGGCCCAGTTGCGGCGAGTCTCGATCACCACCGGCCGGACTTCCACAACCGCCACCTCGGGCAGGCTGGTGGCGCCCGACGACGTGTCATCGCCCTGGCAACCGATCAGCGACAACCCTGCAAACAGGGTCAGGAAAGCTACAAACACGTGATTCCGGTGGATTGAGTTCTCCCGGCTTTCTCCGGGCATACTCATGGCGCCGAGCCCTCCTGACCCAGCCAGGCGGGCAACTCCTCGAGTCGGTTGCTGATCTCGGCGTATTCGATCAGCTTCAACGCCATCTCCAGTCGCCATTCGAGCTCATCCAGTTGCGCGGCCACCCAATCTTCCCTGGCCGAGTAGAGTGCAGACCAATCGCCCACCCCCTCGCGCCAGCGCACCTTTTCTGCATGTTCACTGGCCCTGGCCTTCGCCAGCACCTCCTCCCGCCCGATCCGGCGATCATCGAGCAAGTGCAACAGGTCGGCCAACTCCGCGGAACGGCGTTGCAGATCGTCATGCAGGCTGGCTCGCTCGGCTTCCGTGGCCCGCGCCCGGCGATATTCGGCATTGGCACGGGCTCGATTGACGCCGGCCCAGTCCGGCGAGAATGAAAAACGCAGTCCGGCAAAATACTCCTGCTCCAGTGCGCCATCGAAAGCGTTGGAAAAATACGGCCCCGCCTGGCCAACGAAATCCAGACTCCAGCGATCCGTCCGGCTGAGCGTTTCCGCCTCGGCGCGCTGCTGTTCCACCTGCCAGTCCAGCACCGCCAGTTGCGGGCTATCGATCCAATCAATCTCCGGCTTGGTCTCCGGCGCACTCAGCTTCGGCGGCATCGGAGTCACTTCAGCCCGACCGGTCAATAGCGCCAGCTTGGCGCCGCCGGCACCTGCAGCATCCTCGGCCTCTTGAATAGTGGCCGCCCGGCGCGCCTCGGCCTGTTCGATGCGCGCGCGACGACCGGCCGGCTCCACGCCCTCGCTGACCCGGCGCTCCAGGGCATTGGCCAAAGCCTGGAATCCGGGTTCAGCAGTGGTCAGAACAGCCAGTCGCTCCTGCTTGATCGCCGCTTCAACGTAGTGACGCGCCACATCGGCCCTGAAAACCAGGTCCTGGGCAGCCTGGCGCGACAGTGTGCCCTTGCCGGCCAGCGCCAGCGCACGCTCGCGGGAATCTCGGCCACTTTCGAGCAGACTCCAGTTGACTTGAGCGAGTATTTCTCCGCGTCCGGCCAGCCCCTGGTCACGCTCCTCACCCGGCCTGGCGCGTTGGCCGTAATCGCCTCCGGCCTCCAGGCGCAACTCGGGCAGCTTACTGCGCCGGTGGGCCTGAAGTTCCGCCTGGTCGGCCTCAGCCTGGAGCCGGCCGGCCAGGTAAAGCGGCTGATTGTCCCGACTCGCGGCCCAGACCGAGACCAGCGAGTCGGCCTGTGAAAGGGGCTCTGGACTTGCAGACAATGAAACCGGCAACAGGAAGATCATCGGAATCAGCAGGTGCCGATGGATGGAAGTCATTGGTAGAACTCTCCAGACAGTCGTTCGGCGACGTGTTGATTCCAGAGTATAAGGGTTTGCAGATATAGGATGTCACGGTCCGGACTATTGCCCCTCGCCGCGCACGATGGGCTGGCCATCAGGATGATCGGGCAGATCGATCTCGATCGGTCGACAGCAGACACGGCAGTCCATCAGGACCTGCTGGCCCAATTCCTGAGGCTCCAGCGGCAATTCATTGGGCTCGCCGCACCAGGGGCAATCCAGTTCCAGCATCTCCATCATGTTGTTCCCAATCAAGACTGACTACGATCCTACCGCACCATGCGGCTGAGCACGGCCATTAACTATATATTATTATAGTTATGTAATTTCGGGACTTTTCGGTGATTGGAGTCGATGCAGTGAAACAGTCTCTATGGGCCGGGGTTCATTGCCCGGCGCTGGCGCTGGATGCGATCGGGCAGATGATAGCCGGCAACGAGCCGGTGGCGGTGCATGAACAGGTGCGTGGCCAGGCGCGGATTGTCCAGGCCAACCATCCGGCGCTGGAACAAGGGGTTCGGCCCGGCCAACGCCTGGCGGCGGCATTGGCGATCCTGCCCTGCCTGCAAAGCCATGCCCGCAATCAACGCGCCGAACGACAAGTGCTCGAGCAGGTTGCGCTGATCGGCTACGACTTCAGCCACCAGGTCGCGCTGGCACCACCGGACGGTATCGTGCTTGAGGTTGCCGGTAGCCGGCGTCTGCGCGGCAGCATCGCGGCATTGCTGGAGGCACTGACCGAACAACTTCACCACCGGGGAATTGCAGTGCGCCTGGGGCTGGCGCCGGTGCCGGCTGCCGCGCGCCTGTTGTCGCGACTTGGACACCGGGCTCCAACCCTGGCCGAACTGCACCGGCAACTGGCCGGCTTGTCCATCAACCGGCTGGCACTGGAACCGGAGCGGGCCGATCTGCTGTCCGGCTGTGGCGTCAAGACGGTCGCCGAGTTGATGAAGCTGCCGACAGCCGAACGGGCACGGCGTTTCGGGCCATCCCTGAATCACTACCTGGATCAGATCCATGGCCATCTGGAAACACCGCTGGCCCACTGGATGCCGGCACAGCGATTCTCCCTGCGCCTGGAGCTGCCGACGGCCAGCGATGAGGTCAGCGCCCTGGTGTTCGTGTTCAGGCGCATGCTCGGTCGGCTCGGAGACTGGCTGCGGGTGCGTGACCAGGCCCTGACCGGCCTGAAAGTCTCACTGGAGCGCGAGGATGGAGGATCCCCCCTGTCCTTCCGGGTGTCACTGGCGCGCCCGGGCTTCGATGACGAGCGTCTCTTGGAATTGATCGGCCTGAAGCTCGAGCAGATTCACCTGCCGGCCGCCGTCGATGCCATTGCCGTGAAGGCCGACAGCACCGACCAGCACCGTCCACTCCAGGCCGACCTGTTCAGCACCCACAACCGCGCCGATGCCTGGCCGGCCCTGCTCGATCGTCTGGGGGCAAGACTGGGCGAAGACGGGCTGGCCGGCCTGGCGGCGCATTCGGATCATCGTCCTGAAAAATCCTGGTCCTGGGTCAGTCCCGGCAACAGCTCGGCCTGTCAGGAGCAACGCCCGCGCCCGACCTGGCTGCTGCCCGAGCCACGTCCCTGCAAACCCGAGCATATTTATTTGGAAGAAGGGCCGGAACGCATTGAGGCCGGCTGGTGGGACGGCCAGGACTGTCGACGTGATTACTGGATTGCCCGCGACCGGCACCAGCGACGACTATGGATTTTCAGGGAATACAAGCCGCGGGTTGGCTGGTTCATCCATGGCTTGTTTGAATGACCCCGACCGGAATAGTTTTTTTTGTCTACTTGAACAAGACCCTGATTTAACGCACAATGAACACTTGGGATCATGGCGATGATGTCATGCGATTTCACTCGGTTGGGGCGCCCCCTGACGGGGTTTGATGGCGGCAAGTGGACAGGGAAACCCATGCTGGAAGCCAAGAACCAGGTACCGACATCCAGGCATGTCCTGTTCGTGGATGACTCACGCCTGATGCGCTATGCCGGTGACAAGTTCCTGTCCGAACACTGCCACCTGATGCTGGCCGAGAACGGCGAGGATGCCTGGCGGATCCTGACCCGGAAACGTCGCATCGACCTGGTTTTTACCGACCTGATGATGCCGGTCATGGATGGTCACGAGTTGATTCGCAGCATTCGCGGCAGTCGCAAGAACCGCATCCGGGAGTTGCCCGTTCTGGTCGTCACTGGCGCCGAGGAGGCCCGGGCACGGGAAAAAGCCATGGAGGCCGGGGCCACGGCTTTCATCCCCAAACCATTCAGCGCCGATGACCTGACCGGGGCGTTGCGTGTTCACCTGGATGGTGAGTTGCCGCAAACCAGCCTGATCACCAACGATGCAGACTATCCCCCCGAGTCCGGCCTGCTGAGCAACGTTCCCGAACCCGATTACTACTACCTGCGAATTGAGCAGGCTTTCAGTTTTCACCTGCGACAGAACCTGGACCTGGCGCTGATGCACATCAAGCTCAACAACTATGCCTTCCTGACTCGGCAGTACGGCAAGACCTGGGCCGAAGCGGTAATGCGCAACCTGCGTTATTTCCTCCACCGCGAATTACGCCAGGAAGATTCATTGCACCGCACCGGTGATGACCTCTACAGCATCATTCTGATGGGCACCCACAAGTCCGCTGCCCGCACCCTGGTCAGCCGTCTGCGGCGCTCTCTGGCCGGCGCCAGGGTCCGCTTTGCCAGTCAGGAACTCGAACTGTCGGCTCGTTTCGGCATTCAGTTTCCCAAGCTCAATACCGATCAGTCCCCGGCTGAACTGCTTTCGGCGGCCCACGGCTTGTTTGACCTCAGCAGTCGGATTCCGCGTATTCGCTGATCCGTTGCAACCCACTCCACAGCGCCAGTGCCGTGACTTCCATCCCGGCACCCGGGCCCTGGACCACCAGCGGCGATTCGCGGTAGCAGTCACTGCGAATTTCAATGCGATTGTCAGCGCCGGTCAGCTGGGCAAAAGAGTGATCCTGCGAAACTTTTTCCAGACCCACCCGTGCCCGGCCACGACTGTCAACCCGGCCGATAAAGCACAGGGCCTTGCCCCGCCCCGGTGCTTGATCAACACGATGTTGCCAGTACTCATCGATCGCCGCGCCTGCCTTCAGAAAAGTATTGAGATCCGCTCCGGCCAGCATCGGTGGCACCAGGCTTTCGATATGCACATCATCAAGATTCAGTGCGAGGCCGGCCTCCCGGGCCAGAATGACCAGCTTGCGAGCCACGTCTACGCCATCCAGATCATGACGGGGATCCGGCTCGGTCAACCCGTGGGCGTGCGCCTGTGTCAGAGCTGCGGAAGGTGATAGCCTGGAATTGGCCAGCGTGCACAGCTGCCAGCCATCAGGCCGATCGACCAAGCGCGTCAGCAATCGTGACCCGACCCGGCCGGGACCGACCAGCGCGATCGCCAGTCGAGACGATGGAATTTCGGCTGTCAGTCTGGCCAGGTTGTCAACGCGCGCCATGATGCTTGACCCGCTGGCTCACCGACTCGGCCCGATCCAGGGCTCTGAGAATATCTGCGCCCAGGTCCTCGACCGCCTCCAGTCCCACCGATAGCCGCAACAACCCCGGCGCCAGCCCTGCCCGCGCCTGGTCCTCGGCCGACATCGCTGCATGAGTCATGGTCGAAGGGTGAGCGATCAGGGTTTCCACCCCACCCAGGGACTCGGCCAGGGAGATGGTTTCCAGGCCATCGACGAAGCGTCGCACTGCCGCCTCTCCGTCATACAGCTCGAAACTGAGCATGGCCCCGAAACCGGACTGTTGACGACGGGCAATCAGGTGACCCGGGTGAGTGGCCAGCCCGGGATAATGGATCCGGCGCACTGCAGGATGCCTTTCCAGCAATTCGATCAGAGATTCCACATTGTCCTGATGAGCGCGCATGCGCACCGCCAGGGTCCGCAGGCCACGCAGGGTCAGCCAGCTGTCGAAAGCACCACCGGTAATCCCGACACAGTTGGCCCACCAGGCCAATTCCTCACCCAGGCCCTGATCGGCCGCGATCACCGCACCGCCGACCACGTCGGAGTGGCCGTTGATGTACTTGGTGGTCGAATGCACCACAATCTCGGCCCCCAGAGCGATGGGATTTTGCAGCGCAGGGGACAGAAAGGTGTTGTCGGCCACGACCAGGCCGCCGTGGCGATGGGCCAGCGCGGCTACCCGCTCGATGTCGGTGATTCGCAGCAACGGATTGCTGGGGGTTTCCAGCCAGACCATGCGTGCCCCCGGAACGGCCCGCTGCCAGGCCTGCTCATCCTGGAAATCGACCCATTCGAGTTGGAATGCACCCTTCTTGGCCCAGGCATCGAACAACCTAAATGTGCCGCCGTAGCAATCCAGCGGCGCCACCAGGCGATCATCGCGTCTGAGTAGTTGCAACACGGTGGTGATGGCGCCCATGCCGGTGGCCGTCACCGTGGCGGCCTTGCCACCCTCCAGGTCTGCCAGTGCTTCGGCCAGCAAGTCTCTAGTCGGATTGCCTGAGCGACTGTAATCATGACGACGCGGCTTGCCGAACTCGGCAAACGAAAAAGTGCTCGACAGACAGACCGGCGGCGCCACCGCGCCATGACTGGCATCACTATCGATTCCAGCGCGGACTGCAATAGTGGCCGGTTGACGGACGCTCATGAGTACACCTCCCCGGTCAGCAGGCGACCCAGTAGAGCGTTGAAAACCTCCGGCTCCTTGAGAAAGGCATCGTGGCCGTAGACCGATTCGAGTGGATGCAGCCGACATCGCTGCCCCAATCTCGCGGCCAGAGCCGCCATTTCGGCGGGCGTGACCAGATGGTCCGAATCCACACTGACCAGGTCGACCGGACAGGTAATGCGATCCACATCAACCTGATGACTATCCAGCGATTCCGACAAACTCAGATAGCGATCAGCATCGAAGTTGTCACTGAAACACTTGCCGACATGGTCCAGGTAGGCACGGGTTGAGGCCAATGATTGATCGGCACTGGTCCCGCCAAAGCGTTCGTCAAACAGGCTGGCCGGCCGATAAGTGGTCATGGCCAGCGCCCGCGCCAGGGCCACTGCCCGGCTTGTCTGGCCGCTGTCGTGGCCCAGACGGAGGATTTCCCGCTGTACATGCCGAATTGCCATGATGGACGGGCGGGCACGATCGGCCCCACTGATTGCGATCAATCGCTCCAGGCGATGACCATGATGGGCTGCAAAGGCCAGTCCAACCATGGCTCCGTAGGAGGCTCCGACCAGGGCGGAAGCGCGGTCGATGTCGAGATAGTCGAGCACGCCGGCCAGGGCATGCGCCTGGACCGTGGTGGTGATTCCCTGTCCTGGATTCCCACAATGATCAAGCCAGTCGATGCCCAGAACCGAACATCGCCCGGGATCAAGAGCCAACCCGCAGCCATACAGGGCACGCCACCAGCATTGCACCTGGCGATTGGCGCTGATGCCGCCCAGGGCAATGACGACCGGGCCGTGCGGGTTGCCATGCAGTCGGAAACGCACCTGAATCGGCGCCTGACCCGGCATGGACCATGCCATGGACTCATCCATCAGCACGGATGCCGGGGTCGTGGCGGATACGGGGTTGAAGGTTTCCGGTGGCCGGAAAGCGACAGCCTGATTCATGTTGGAGCCTCCTTGGGCGATGAGTTCAAGTCAGGCAACTCATCGACAAGGCCGGCGGATTCGAGAGGGGAGTGACTCGCCTGGACCCGGATCGAAAACCTGTTGCAACGACACCCCGGGTGAGGCGTTCACTCATCTCTCGGCGGACTGCCCCATGGCAGTCTCCGCAGGAATTGGCACCGTTGCAAGGATCGATCAGCGCTAAATCGCTGTGGATCATCGCAGGTTGCCCCGACGTCAAAGGGCCTGTCCCTCAGTCGGTCTCGATGAGTTGTCGGGATCCAGACTAGACGCAACCCTCCGGGCAGGTCAACTAACTTGTCGTTATAAGGCGCCGGCATTACCATGAGCGCCCTTGTCCCCAATGCCTTGGCGGCTGCATTCATGACGACTGACCAAATCATTCTTGCCACCATCCTGGTCGCCACCATCGTGATGTTCATCTGGGGTCGCTGGCGTCACGACATGGTGGCTGCGGGCGCGCTGTTGCTGTGTGTATTCGCCGGCCTGGTGCCGCGCGGCGAGGCTTTTGCCGGGTTCGGCCACCCGGCGGTGATCACGGTGGCCTGTGTGCTGGTACTCAGTCGCGGACTGCAGACCTCCGGTGCGGTCGATGTCATCACCAGCAGGATGCTGCCGTCCGGTGGATCGACCTGGCTGAACATCACCGCCCTGGTGCTGTTGGCGGCCGTGCTGTCGGCATTCATGAACAACGTTGGTGCACTGGCGCTGCTCATGCCGGTAGCCATCCAGATTGCGCAACGCCATGGGATGGCCCCCGGTCAAGTGCTGATGCCCCTGGCATTCGGCTCCATCCTCGGCGGCATGACCACGCTGATCGGCACCCCGCCCAACCTGATCGTCTCGGGTTTTCGCGAACAGGCCGGCCTGGGCAGCTTTACCATGTTTGACTACTCGCCGGTGGGGATCACCGTGGCACTGGCGGGACTTTTGTTCGTTTTGCTACTGGGGCGCTTTCTCATTCCGGTTCGGCAGCGCTCCGATGTGGAGGACTTCGAAACCGGAAACTACCTGACTGAAGCCCGGGTCGAGGATGATTCAAAAGCAGTCGGCATGTCAATCCGGGAAGCCGAGCGGGCCATCGAGGAAAGCGATGCCCAGATCGTCGCCATGATTCGCGACGAGATGCGCCTGGATGCGCCCCACGGCAATCGCCGCATCCGTGCCGGCGACATCCTGGTCATCGAATCCGAACCCAAGTCACTGGTGACCGCCTTGCAGGCGCTGAAAATCCGCCTGGAAGAGGACAAGCCGGCTGAACCCGAGGATCTGCAGGCTCAGACTGTTGCAACGGAGAAGGAAAAGTCTGCTGCGGACGACAACCAGGAACCCTCTGGAGAGGAATCCGATGAAGGCACGACAGGAAGCGACAATGGGGAGATTGCCCTGCTGGAGTTGGTCGTCATGCCGACCTCGGGCATCATTGGTCGCTCGGCTCGCGGCCTGCGTCTGAGAACTCGTTACGGCATCAACCTGCTGGCCGTTTCCCGCCAGGGACGTCGCAATGTGGCGCGCATGCGCACGCTACGGTTTCGTCCCGGCGATGTACTTCTGATGCAGGGCTCACTGGAAACCCTGCAGGAATTCGCCATTCATTCCGGTTGCGTACCTCTGGCTGATCGTTCATTACGATTGCCGCAACCTCGAGAGGCAACCATTGCGGCCCTGATCATGCTGACGGCAGTCATTGCCGCGGCCTTCGGATTGTTTCCGGCCGCTGTCGCCTTTGCCGCCGGGGTTCTGGTGGCCATGGCTACCCGCGTAGTGCCTCCACGCAAGGTCTACGAGGCCATCGACTGGCCGGTTATCGTTCTGCTGGCTGCACTCATTCCGGTGGCCGGCGCCATGGCCAGCACGGGTACCGCCGACTTGATCGCCGCATTCCTGCTCGAATCACTGGGTACCGGATCGGTCGTTCTGGCCCTGGCGGTCATGCTGGTGGTCACCATGACGCTTTCGGATTTCATGAACAATGCCGCCACGGCCGCGGTCATGTGTCCAATCGCCATTAGTGCGGCCCACGGCCTGGGAGTCAGCCCGGATCCCTTCCTGATGGCAGTAGCGGTCGGAGCCTCATGTGCATTTCTGACTCCCATCGGGCACCAGAACAACACCCTGATTCTCGGTCCCGGCGGGTTTCGCTTTGGCGATTACTGGCGCCTTGGGCTGCCGCTCGAGGTGATTGTAGTGGCTGTTTCCATCCCGATGATCCTGCTGGTCTGGCCCCCTTGAGCCCGGAGATTTGTCCAACGTCGCCATTTGGCGCTAGACTTGATGCCGGGTGAGGCACAAGGAAAATCGGGTGAGCCAACCGCAGTACTATCTTGAAGCCGAGGATTCAGCGCCTGGCGACATCACCGCCTATCCCATCGATGCCTGGCCATGCGTGGTCGGGCGCGGCAGCGATTGTCAATTGCAACTCGACTTCGATCGAATTTCACGGCGTCATGCCCGTTTCGAAATGCTTGGAAATGGCCTGCAGGTCACCGACCTGGACAGCACCAACGGAACCTTCGTCAATCACGACCGTATTGATTGCCCAACCGAAGTGCACGATGGTGACACCATTCACTTCGCCGATCATGCCTTCCAACTGCGTCACCGCGATCCTTCCGGTCAGACCCTTGCCAGTCCCGAGGGCCAGAGGATCAGAGGCGGCACCGATACGGTGATCGGCTTTACGGCTTCACCCACCGGGTTTCCGGTCCAGGCACCTGAAATGTTCGAGTTACTCAACGACGAACTCGTATGTGCCACCCGTCAGATCATGGTCTCAGGCCGCGGCACCGTGCTTGCCAATGCCCTGCGGGCCCGCAGCACCCACCCGCGCCTGGGCGCTGACTCGGCCACGCTGATCGGGCTTTCAGAGCAGCTCGGCGAAGAGCTGCGCCTGTCACAAATGATGCGCCGCATTGCCTTGCAACAGGCCGACAAGGCCAATCTGCAGACCGATCTGTTTCTCACCATACACCCGGCCGAATGTGAGGAGCCCGAGGTTCTGATCGATGATCTCAAACACCAGTGCCAACGCTATCGTCACCTGGTCACGATTTTTGAATTGCCATTCAATGCACTCAGATCCACGCCTCGGGGTGGCAAATTGCCATCCAGGCTGAAAGATCTTGGCGTGGACATCTGCGCGTGCGAGTTAAGCGCCGATGACGATCCGGCTGAGATTGAAAGCCCCATCGCCTATGTTTGTATTTCGGCAAACCATGATCCCGATCGAGTCGAGCGCATGATCGGCCAATGGCGAGATATCGCCACCATTGTCATTGACGACCTTGACGACCGCGGCCTGGTTGATCGTTTTCATCAGGCGGGTGCTGCCTTGTTTCGAGGCCCCGCAATCGGCCCGGAGCGCGAAATCGGCTCTTGACATCGACTTCGAGAACCGCAATAGTGAGGCTAGCGCCGATTTGAGCCAGCTTGCGGGCGCTTGACAAGTTCAGCTAAAGCGGTCGCCCAAAGGCGCTGCCCTCCTGTTCGCTGAATCTCAAGCATCTTGTCAAGCTGGTCCAGGGTCGGAATGACTTGACCAGGATTCCACCATGAAACTTCAGCAATTACGCTACCTGACCGCCATTGCCGAGAATGGTCTGAACATCACCAACGCCGCCGAGGCTCTTTATACCTCGCAACCGGGAGTGAGCAAGCAGATTCGGCTGCTGGAGGACGAACTGGGCCTGAAGTTGTTTGTCAGGCGCGGCAAACGCATTGAGGCACTGACTCCGGCCGGTGAGAAGGTCGTCGAGCGGGCCAGTCAGGTCCTGCAGCAAGTCAGTGCGATCAAGACACTGGCCGATGAGTTGCGTGGTGAAGTCAAAGGGCGCCTCAGTCTGGCGACTACGCAAACGCAGGCCCGATATGTCCTGCCCTCCATCATTGATGCATTTCGCAAGCGCTTTGGTGAGATCAACATCGAGCTGCACCAGGGCACCTCCGAACAGATTGCGCAGATGATTGCCGAGCGACAGGCGGACTTTGCCATGGCCACCGGCAGCACGGAACTATTCACCGAGGTGATCAAGCTGCCGGTCTATCGCTGGGACCGTGTCGTGGTGGTGCCGCGCAACCATCCCCTGGTAGAGTCAGAGGGTCCGCTTGATCTGAGACAACTGGCCCACTTCCCGCTGGTCACTTACCTGTTCAGTGATCGTTCCGATTCGTCACTGATGAAAACCTTCGCCGGCGAGGATCTCACCCCTAGAATTGCCTTCACTGCCCGGGATTCCGATGTCATCAAGACCTATGTCCGCACCGGCCTGGGGGTTGGACTGGTCGCCGGAATGGCCATCGAACCGGACCTGGATGGCGACCTGGTCGTCATTGATGTCAGCCACCTTTTTCCACGCCTGACCACCTGGATTGGTTTTCGCAAGGACCTGCTGCTTAAAAACTACCATGGCGACTTTCTCAAACTGATCGCACCCCACATCGATCCGCATGTGATTGACGATGCGCTCAAGGGGAGGCCGATCCCGGACTACGAACAGCTGCTGCGCGACACCAAGTTGCCACTGAGAGGTTGAGGATTCGCTGGAGATGATCGAGGAATTCTGAACCCGGAAATTCAAGCAGTATCCGGGTACACTGACTGCATTCTTCGATGAACTATTCGGATTGCCTGGATGAGTGATCAACAGCCGGTCTGGCATGCCCTGAACGACGATCAGGTGCTGGACAAAATCGATAGCAACGACAAGGGCCTGAGTGCATCCACGGCAAAGGAGCGACTCGAGCAATACGGCCCCAACGCCCTGCCCAGCGCCAAGCGACGACCGATCCTGGTGCGCTTTTTCTCCCAGTTCCACAACGTATTCATCTACGTTCTGCTGGCGGCCAGCGTGATCGCGGCGTTGCTGGATTTGTGGATCGACACCGCAGTCATTCTGGCCGTGGTGCTGATCAATGCGCTGATCGGTTTCATCCAGGAAGGCAAGGCCGAGCAGGCCATGGCGGCCATCGGCAAGATGCTGGCGCTCAAGGCGCGAGTGCGTCGCGATGGTCACTGGCAGGAGGTCGATGCCGAAACCCTGGTGCCCGGCGACATTGTACGAATCTCCTCGGGGGACCGTGTTCCAGCCGATATCCGACTACTCGAGACTCATGGGCTGAGAATTGATCAGGCCGCATTGACCGGAGAATCCGTGCCGGTCGGCAAGTCCGACGAACCGGATGATGAAGACACCGACCTGGCCGACCGTCGCAGCATGGCCTATTCCGGGTCCATGACCACCAATGGCCAGGGTATCGGCGTGGTCACCGTGACCGGTCGGGAAACCGAGCTGGGCCGGATCAGCGGCATGCTGGAAACCGTGCAGACGCTGACCACGCCGTTGCTCAAGCGCATCAACCGCTTTGCCAAGATCCTGACGGTGGTCATTCTGGTCCTGGCCGTCCTGGTCATCAGCCTCGGGGCGCTGGTCCACGGCCTGCCATTGTCAGAGGGTCTGATCGCAGGGATCGCCCTGGCCGTGGCCGCAATCCCCGAGGGGCTGCCGGCCATCATCACCATCACCCTGGCCATCGGGGTGCAGCAAATGGCCCAACGCAAGGCGATTGTGCGTCGACTGCCAGCGGTCGAAACGCTGGGTTCAGTGAGTATCATCTGCTCCGACAAGACCGGCACCCTGACCCGCAACCAGCTCAAGGCCCTGGCCGTGGCCCTGATTGATGAAGACCTCGACCCGGCAGAGCACAGCAAGACCCGCACCGAAGCGGCCCGTCGCCTGTTGCGCACTGCCGTGCTGTGCAATGACCATGAGCCGGGCAGTGACAGCGGTGATCCGCTGGAAATGGCGCTGAGCGAGCTGGCCGAGCACTTCGGGATGGACATCGAAAGCACCCGCGAAGAACATCCGCGTTCGGGATTGCTGCCGTTTTCCTCCGACACCAAGCTCATGGCAACCCTGAACGAGCGATTGTTGTGCGTGAAGGGTGCTCCAGAGGCCCTGCTGGATCGCTGTCAGCGACAACTTGACAGCGACAAGTCCAGTGAGCTGAACCGCGATTTCTGGGAACAGAAACTGGATGAATTGACCGGCAAGGGTTTGCGCGTCCTGGCCGTTGCCGAAGCCGAGCGCGACGATCCACCCGAGTCTCTCGACGATGAATCGCAAGTCAAGGACCTGACCCTGCTGGGACTGGTCGGCTTTGCCGATCCGCCACGTGACGAAGTGCCGGAGGCCGTCCAGGCCTGCCAGAGCGCCGGAATCCGGGTCAAGATGATCACCGGCGACCATGCCGCCACCGCACTGGCCATTGCCCGACAGTTGAAGATCACCGGTGCCGACCAGGAGGCGCTCAGTGGCCGCGAAATCGATCGCATGGACCATGACGAGCTCGCCGACCGGGTTACAGATATCGATGTATTCGCAAGGACCACGCCCGAGCACAAGCTGCGCCTGGTCAAGGCGCTGCAGGCCCATGATCACGTCGTCGCCATGACGGGCGACGGGGCCAATGACGCCCCGTCGCTCAAGCGGGCCGACATTGGCGTGGCCATGGGCATCAAGGGCACGGAAGCCTCACGCCAGGCGGCTGAAATGGTACTGGCCGACGACAACTTCGCCACCATCGTCAATGGCGTGGAGGAAGGTCGCGGCGTCTACGACAATATCCGCAAGGCAGTGCTGTTCGTGCTGCCCACCAATGCCGCCCAGGCGCTGGTCATCATTCTGGCCGTACTGGCCGGGATAAGCCTGCCGATTTCACCCGTGCAGATCCTGTGGGTCAACATGGCCATTGCCGTCACGCTGGCGCTGGCCCTGGCATTCGAACCACTCGAAGACGACATCATGAAACGCAAGCCGCGCATTGTCGACCAGGGGCTACTGACTTCGTTTGTCGTCTCACGCGTGTTGTGGGTCGGTACAGTGCTGACAGCCGGCACCTTCCTGCTCTACAACCATGTACTGACCGGCACCGGTGACGAGGACCTGGCCCGGACCGTGGCGGTCAATGTCCTGGTGGCCGGACAGATTACCTATCTATTCAACTGCAGGCGCTGGCAACAACCCGCCTACACACTGTCGGCACTGGCAAGCAACCGCTGGGCCTGGCTGTCAGTCAGCCTTCTGATCATCATGCAGCTGCTGTTCACCTACCTGCCCTGGGCGCAGACTATTTTCAGCACCGCCAGCATGCCGGCCGGTTACTGGCCAATCATCATTGCCTTCGGCCTGTTGGTTTTCGTGCTGGTCGAACTCGAGAAAGCCATGACTCGCCGACTGCAACTCGACTGGGCTTCTCCCGAAGGGAACTAAGCGTGCTGCTGTCCATCCGCAACCTGGACTACAGCGTCGGGGGTCCCCTGCTGCTGGAAAACGTCAACCTCGAGATCGACCATGCCGAACGCATTGCCCTGGTCGGGCGTAATGGAGCAGGCAAGTCCACTTTGCTCAAACTGATCGCTGGAGAGATTGAGGCCGATGACGGCCGCGTCATTCCCGGCGACGGCATTCGCATCACCCGCCTGCGCCAGGAGGTGCCGAACCAGGCTTCGGGAACAGTTTTCGACCAGGTGGCCGAAGGCCTGGGCGAACTCGGCTCCCTGCTGGCGGAGTTTCACCACCTGGCCACCGATGGCGCTCACCCGGACCGGTTGGCCGCCGTTCAGGCCCGGATCGAGGCAGCCGGCGGTTGGGACCTGGAGCAGCGCGTGGAATCCATTCTTGCCCGCCTCGACCTGGACGGCGATGCCGAGTTTTCCGCGCTATCCGGGGGCATGAAACGCCGGGTGCTGCTCGGCCAGGCCCTGGTTCGTCAACCGGATCTGCTACTGCTCGACGAGCCGACCAACCATCTCGACATCGAAGCCATCGAGTGGCTGGAAGACTTTCTGCGCGGCTTTCCCGGCAGCCTGGTGTTCGTCACCCACGACCGACGATTCCTGAAGAACCTGGCCACTCGCATTGTCGAAATCGACCGTGGCCAGGTCACTTCATGGCCGGGTGACTGGGACAATTACCTGCGTCGGGTCGAAGAACGGCTGCATGCCGAGGAACTGGAAAACCAGCGTTTCGACAAGCAACTGGCCGAGGAAGAAGTCTGGATACGCCAGGGCATCAAGGCGCGGCGAACGCGCAACGAGGGTCGCGTCCGCGCGCTGAAGAAAATGCGTCGGGAACGGGCCGAGCGGCGCGAGCGTGTCGGCCAGGCCAACATCCAGGTCGCCACCGCCGGCAAGTCCGGTCGCAAGGTGATCGAGGTCAGCAACATTGATTTTGCCTGGGGTGACCAGGTCATCGTCAGGGATTTCTCCACCCTGATCCTGCGCGGTGACCGCATCGGACTGATTGGACCCAATGGCTCCGGGAAGACCACGCTGCTGAAGCTGCTGCTGGGCGAATTGCAACCCGAACGCGGTGAAGTGCGGCCGGGCACTGGCCTTGAAATCGCCTATTTCGACCAGCAGCGCGCGGTGTTGCGTGATGACTGGACCGCGGCTGAAAACGTCGCCGAGGGCCGGGACTTTGTCGAAATGGATGGCCAGCGCAAGCACATCATCGGCTACCTGCAGGACTTTCTGTTCACCCCGGAGCGAGCCCGGGCGCCGATCACCCGGCTGTCGGGCGGCGAACGCAACCGCCTGCTGCTGGCCCGGCTGTTCGCCCGGCCTTCGAACCTGCTGGTGATGGACGAACCAACCAATGATCTCGATGTAGAAACGCTGGAATTACTGGAAGAGCGACTGGCCGAATATCCCGGCACTCTGTTGCTGGTCAGCCATGACCGTGAGTTCATGGATAACGTGGTCACCTCCACACTGGTCATGGAAGGCAAGGGCCAGGTCGGTGAATACGTCGGCGGTTACAGCGACTGGTTACGCCAGCGACCCGATCCAGCGCCCCCCAGCGTGACTCCCGAAACCACCAAACCAAAACCGGCTCGCAAGAAACCCACCCCGGCCAAACTCAGCTACAAGCTGGCCCGGGAACTGGAGCAATTGCCCGAAAAGGTCGAGGCACTCGAAGCTGAAATCGAACGCATCGGCGAGCGCCTGAACGATCCTGATTTCTACCGGCAGGCGCCCGAGGAAATCGCTCGGATCAACGCCAAAGCCCGGGACTTGCAGCAGGAACTCGACCAGGCCTACCAGCGCTGGGAGGCGCTGGAGTCAGGGCATGCCTGAAAATTCGAAGCGGTCACGGAACAGCTCCTCGCCCAGTACCGTGAGCACCTGCTGAACCGGATCGGCCGGTTGCCAGTTCTGTGCACCGGGCTGGCGGGCTTCGATGATGACTCCGCCAGGCTGCCCATCCAGTTCGAGCACGTTGCCCTCCACGGTGGCCGGCCCCGAAATCACCTCAAACTCCACCTCAAGTCCCGAACCGGCAATCGCTTCCAACACCAAGGGCGGGTGATCAGAAGAAACCGGTTCCAGCGGCAGGAACTCGATTGATTGGGCGGCCGGTTCAATGACCAGCGCGGCCGTGGATTGTCCACTCCAGCCGGCCTGGTCAAGGCTGGCCACGACCGAATATGTGCCTGCATCGACCGGAGGCTCGAGACTACCGTCATAAGTGATGCTGGTCACCAGCCCCGGCGGTTGAGTGCTGGCCTGCAGTGTATGCGGCTGGCCGTCGTAAGTCACGGTCTGACCACTCATGATCACCAGGGCTTCACCGCTCATGCGTGCACCCAGGTACTGATTGATCAGGTTCTGGACGATGATGTCGTACCCGTCCGGTGTCAGGTGAAAGCAGTCATCTTCAAACCACCACAGAACCGCATGCTTGCGCATGGATTCCAGCGGGCTGGGCAATGAAGTATCACCGGGTAGAGCAATCGTACCGGGTGGAATCCCATCTTCGACGAATCCGAAGTTGTATTGCATCAAGCCAAAATGATCGACGTAGTGAATGCGGGGGTTGTCGGACGCGATACCGGCAATCGATTGCACCAGCGATATCGCGGCCTCATTGAGTTCAAGCGGGGTGGGTTCACCCATGCCCGAATGCAGCGGGCCACAGGCGAATACACCGGCCCATCCACCCAGCGTATCCCTGAAGTTGGGATAATCGTACAGACTCAGCAGAATCTCGATTCCAGGGTCACGCGAAAGTATGTAGTCAATGATCAGATTCAGGTCGAACAGTATGGCGTTGGTCAAGGCATCGACCTGTGCCTCAGTCATGTCCTTGTGCCAGACATCGAGAAAATCATTGCCGCCGACCGTCAACTGCACGGTATCGACATCCGGGTACTGGGCCAGCGCATCATCAATGCGTTGAAGATAATCGGCTTGCTTCCAATCGAATGCAGTCGATCCACTTTCCGTGGTGGTCTCACCATATATCCCATGGAGACCCAGCCCATTGATGGCAAAAACACGCTCATGGGATTCATCGACCCACTGCTCCTCCGCCCAACTGTCACCCACCAGCATGATCCGCGTGGTTTGAGCCTGAGACAACAATGGAAAAAGCAGCAGTGCGACTGCCGAGAACAGCGTGATTTTCATGATTCCCTCGAACATGAAACGTGAACCGAGCCCGACTTGTCGCCGGACGGGGCGCAAGATTAACACACACGGTCCAATGGCAAATGTCCACCGCACTTGCCTCTGGAAGAGATTCGAAGCAAGATGTTGTCCACAGTGCCCCGAGAGCAGGCCCCGGCATGGCTGATTCCCGCGATCTTGAACTTTGGCAGCGCGCCAGCGAATTGCTGGACCAATTGCTTGATCATCCAGCTGATCGCCGTAAGGCTGAGCTTGAACAGATGACAACGGATCCGGTCATCCGCAAAAGGGTTGAAGCGATGCTGGCCGCTGATGCGGAATCGGGGATGCTTGATCATGACCCCGTCTCACAGTTCACCCTGACTACCGAGTCCCTGAGCGACCCCCAATCCGGCCAGGTTCACGGACCCTACCGTCTGGAGTCCATGATCGCCCGCGGCGGCATGTCGACCGTCTACCGGGCAGTTCGGGTCGACGGCGCCTATGACAGCGTAGTGGCCTTCAAGCTGTTGAGCACCGCCCTAATGGCCAGCAACTGGGCAGAGCGCTTCCGACGCGAGACCGACCTGCTCGCCCGGCTTCGCCATCCCGGCATCGCCAGTCTGCTCGATGCCGGTGTGACCGAGGATGGCAGACCTTATCTGGTCACCGAACTGGTTGACGGTGAGCCGATTCACCGCTGGTGCGAGCATCACGAGGTGGATCTGCGAGAACGAGTTGCGTTGATCGTGCAACTTTGCAAGGCTGTGGCTCATGCACAAAAGCAACTGATCGTTCATCGTGACATCAAGGCCGACAATGTGCTGGTTAACCAAGATGGCCAGGTCAAGTTGCTGGATTTCGGCATCGCCCGGCGCCTGTCCGAGACCTCCGATTCAGACCATCGGACCACCCTGACCCGCATTTTCACACCTGAATATGCCGCGCCCGAGCAACTGTCGGGGGATCCGATCAGCACCGCCACCGACGTGTTTTCCATTGGTGCATTGCTGTATCGCCTGCTGACCGGTGAACTGCCCTTTGCCACCCTGACTGCCTCGGGACACCGCCAACCCATTACCCAGCCCTCACGCAAGGTCAAGACCGCGGCCGGGCTGGATCGGGTCGAACGGCAGCGTCGCTGGCGTCTTCTAAGGGGTGATCTGGACAATATCGTGGCCAGGGCGCTGGCCGAGGATCCGGCTGATCGTTACAGCAACGCCCAGCAACTGGGCGAGGATCTGGACAACTGGTTGGCACACCGGCCAGTCAACGCCCGCAAGGCCTCGCTGGGGCGCCGAATGCTGCTGTTCACACGCCGGCGAACCGCACTGGCCGCCAGCCTGGCCGGACTGGTGCTGGTCACGGTGATCGGTGTCTCCGGCGTGTTCTGGCAGGCCCGCGAAGCGCGCATCCAGGCTACCGAAGCCATGGTCGCTTCCGAACGCGCCCTGGCAGTGAGCGAATTCATGGTCAGCCTGTTTGAATCCGCCGATCCGGATCTGTACGGCAACCGCCCGCCGGATGCTCGTGAGCTGCTGGCCCAGGGCCGCGAGCGGGCTCAAGGCGCCTTCGCCGGCCAACCCGAGATCCGCCGTGAGCTGCTGCTGGTGTTGGGCCGGCTGGATCGCAAGCTCGGCAATCTTGATGAAGCCGAGCGCAGCATCGTCGAGAGTGAAGCGCTGGATTCCAACCGGCTGCTTGATCGGGTAAGGGCACGCATGGTTATGGCCGGAATCCATTTTGATCGTGGCCAACCTGAGGCGGCCGTGGAAATGACTTCCCAGGCGATCAAAGAGCTGCCTGACGATGTGGATGACTTTACCCGAACGGACTTGAAGCTGCTGCACGCCAACTCGCTCGTCAACACGGGTCGAAGCGGCGAGGCCATTGAGGTGACCCGACACCTGCTTGACGAACTGGGCACTGACGCTGTTGCGGATCTGCGACTGGCGGTGCTGGCCGAGCTTTCCGGATTTCTGGTCAGGGCCTCACGCCTCGAATCCGCCAGAGAGATTGCCGAGCAAGCCAGCGCCCTGATCGAACAAGGCCATGGCAGCCCGACGGTCCGCTTGAGTCACTTGGGCAATCACTCCTTCCTGATGACCGAGCTGGGCCTGTGGAATGAGTCCATCGCCCTGCAACAACAAGCCCTGCAATTGCTGACTGAAACCTATCCAGAGGGTCATCGACGCCACGCCCAGTTTGCTGGCAACCTCGCCACTCGCCTGAGTCAGAGCGGACGCTGGCAGGAAGCTGATCATTACTTCGCGGAGTCGCTGGAAGCTTACTCACGCCTTTATCCGGAGCCCAATCTGCATTCGGCCTCGGTTCACAACAATTATGGCCTTCTCCTGATACAACGTGAGCGCTATTCACAGGCACTGCCCCACCTGAAAATTGCCCGGGGCGTGGCCCGCGAAGTATTCGGCGAAGATGATCCCCGTCACCTGTCGGCCTGGACCAACCTGGCCTTTGCCCTTTCGATGACCGGGCACGAGACCGGCGAGGGCGAACTGCAGGCCGTGCTCGAGGCCCGTTCCCGATCTCTGGGAAAGGATTCACTCCAAACGGCCGTATCCCACGGCCTGCTCGCCGACCACTGGCTTCGCAGTGGCAATGTCGAGCAAGCCATGCTGGCCAGCCAACGAGCCATGGACATCATTGCCCTGCACGCCGACAGCACCAGGAACGAGATCCTTATGACCATGGTCCATCGGGCCAGGGCGCTGGACAAGGCCGGCCGGGACGATCAGGCCCTGGAACTGTACGAGGCCGCCATGGAACGGGCCAGGGCGCTGGGACCGGATGTGGGGTTTGTCGGTCTGCGATTGATCGATTACTACACCGAGTTCCTGGCTGAACGCGACCCCCTGCTTGCCCACGCATTGGCCGAAGAGTGGCTGAACAGCGAACTGGCAGGGACGGCGGCAGAATCACCCCAGGTCAGGCGCCTGGAGCAGCGCCTGGCCGGACTGTCCCCGCACTGATTGCAGCCCTGCTGATGACTGTTTCGGTCAGCCTGATCATCCCGCTTGCCCCCGGGGAAGCCTTTCCAGAGCCATTGGCCGACCGCCTGCTCGATCACAATCACGGCGATGAGCAGGTGGAGTTGCTGGTTGCAGCCAGTGGTGAACTTCCCGACACCCTCAGTCACCGAGTCAGGATCGTGCACAGTGAGCCCGGCCGGGGTCGGCAGATGAATCAGGCGGCGGAACAGGCTCGAGGGCATTGGTTGTGGTTCATCCATTCCGACAGCCGGCTACCGGCCAATGCACTGAAATCGGTTCTCGACTTTACCGCGGCAAACTCTAAGTGCATCGGATATTGCCGACTGCGATTCGCCGACGACGGTCCGGTGCTGACTCGATTGAACGCCATGGGCGCCAATCTGCGCTCGCGCTGGTTGGGCCTGCCCTACGGCGACCAGGCCCTGTGCCTGCCGACGGCGTGTTTCAGACAGCTCGGCGGATTTCGCGAGGACCTGGCCCGGGGCGAAGATCTGGATCTGGTCGTGCGCGCTGCTCGGATCGGTGTGCCCGCTCGGCCCTTGGGTCTTACTGTCACCACCAGCGCGCGACGTTACCGTGAACAGGGCTGGCTGAGAACCACCTGGAATCATCAACTCTCGGCCCGGCGTCTCATCAAGCAAGCCAGACGTCAAGGCGCAAAACGATGACCGCGGTCGCCATCTTCGTCAAGACACCGGGACTGAGTCCGGTCAAGACCCGCCTGGCACAATCCATCGGCTCGCAACTGGCCGAACAATGGTATGTACGGGCCGCCCGGGTGGTGACGGAGATTGCTGATTCATCCAGCATTGGGCCGGTTTTCTGGGCCGTGTCTGAACCCGAAGCCGTCAAGCATGAACTCTGGAAAAAACGACCGGTCATCGAACAGGGCGGCGGCGGGCTGGGCGAGCGCATGGCTTGTGTTCACAACCATCTGGTCGAGCAGCATGGGTCGGCGTTGCTACTCGGCGCCGATGCGCCCCAGATCGACCCAGCCTGGCTGCAGCAGGCCGCGCTTTGGCTGGAGAACACTCAACCGCGCTGCTGCATCGGGCCGGCACGCGATGGCGGCTTCTGGACCTTCGGCGCCAATCGAGCGATCAACCTGGAACACTGGAGGGGGATCGACTACAGCCAGGCCGACACCCTGCTGCAGTTTCGCCGGAAGATGCGCCGGCACGGTGAATGGCTGACCCTGCCGAGATTGTCGGATCTGGACGAGATTCATGACCTGACCAACTTGACCGACGAACTGGTCGCACTCAAGCAACCATCACCGGGCCAGCAGGAATTGCTGGAATGGATGCAACAGTCGCTGATCGGACTTGTCAGAGGCTGAACGCCTTATCCATTACATTGAGAGTATGAACCTGGTCGCCAATGAACCTCTGATTCGCCTGTTCGCCTTTGTCGGTGCACTGGTGCTGTTGTGGGCCATCCAGAGACACTGGCCGGCACGCGATGATGGACGCTGGTCAACACGCCAGGCTGTCAACATGACTCTGGCCGTGGTCAACACCCTGATGCTGCGCTTTCTCTTCCCGGTGCTGGCCGTGGCATTCGCCGTCCTGATCCACGATCGAGAGGGCGGCCTGTTCGGCTGGCTGGACTGGCCGCTGTGGCTGGCGATTCCCCTGGCCGTGCTGATTTTCGACCTGGCTATCTACTGGCAGCACCGCCTGATGCATGCCATCCCGATTCTGTGGCGCATGCATCGGGTCCATCATTGCGATACCGGTTTCGACGTGACCACCGGCGTGCGCTTCCATCCGCTCGAGATCGCCCTGTCCATGGGCATCAAGCTGATGCTGATCTGGCTGCTCGGGCCACATCCGCTGGCCGTCCTGATCTTCGAAGTACTGCTGGCCACCGGATCCCTGTTTACTCACTCCGACTTTGCCCTGAACAGGAAACTGGACCGGCGACTACGCTGGCTGATCGTCACGCCTTCGATGCACCGCATCCACCACTCCACCTGGCAACCGGAAACCGACAGTAACTACGGCTTCCACCTGTCCATCTGGGACCGACTCTTTCACAGCTACACCACCGAACCGCGCAATAATGAACTCGAAATGCCGATCGGCTTGAACGAGTACCGAGAAACCAATGACCAGGGCCTGCTGGCTTTGCTGCTGAACCCATTCCGAACCCCTCGATCAGACGAGACTGGTTGATAATGCGTGATACCTGGCCCCTTCTGAAAGACTCCGATTTTCCGGCGATTCGGCGGGATCGGATCACCACCCTGCAACTGAATCTCGGTTACCTGTGCAATATCGCCTGCCTGCACTGCCATGTGGCCGCCGGGCCCAATCGTACGGAATTGATGGACCGGCAAACCATGGTCGAGGCGCTTGCCGTGGCCGAGAAATTCGAGGTCAAAACCCTCGATCTGACCGGCGGGTCGCCGGAGATGAATCCGCATTTCCGCTGGCTGGTTGAGCAGGCACGGGAGCAAGGCCTGCATGTGATGGACCGACTCAACCCTACCATCATGGAGGAGCCCGGCTACGAGTGGGTGGGTGAGTTCTTGGCCGAACACCGGGTCGAGGCGATTGCCTCCCTGCCCTGTTATTCGGCCGAAAACGTCGATGCCCAGCGCGGCAACGGTGTCTTCGAGGCTTCGATCAAAGCCCTGCAAACACTCAATGGGCTCGGCTATGGCGATTCCGAAACCGGCCTGGTGCTCAACCTGGTCTACAACCCGATGGGGCCGAGTCTGCCACCTCCCCAAGGGACTCTGGAGGCCGATTACAAGCGCTTCCTGCATGATCAGTTCGGAATCCGCTTCAATCAGCTCTTTACCATTACCAACATGCCGATCAAGCGCTTTGGCTCGATCCTGCTCTCCAAGGGGCAATTCGAGGAGTATATGGACTTGCTCAGGAATGCCTACCAGCCGGCCAATCTGAAGGGCGTGATGTGTCGAGAATTGATCAGCGTCGACTATCGTGGCCGACTGCACGACTGCGACTTCAACCAAATGCTCGAGTTGAATCTGGGTGAAAGCGACGGACCGGTTGAATTGTCCGACTTGCTGCAAACCGGCCAACTACCACGCCGGATTCATGTGGCCAATCATTGCTACGGCTGCACCGCCGGGCAAGGTTCCAGTTGCGGCGGAGCATTGAGTGACTAGAATAAGAGCGAACCAGCGCCCGGGATGGGGCCTGATCAGCAAGGGGACACTGCAGGGAGAGCCCTCGGGCCCATCGTTTCGATGAGCGAAATCACCAGACTGCTGAACGAACAAGGCAAGGAACCGGATCTCAAGGGCGTATTCGAGCGCCTGTACCCGGAGCTCAAAAACCTGGCCCGGGCGCGCCTGGCCAGCATGGGCAGCGGACAGACCATGACGCCGACCGCGCTGGTGCACGAGGCCTATGTCAAGCTGGTGCAGGCTGACCAGCTTGATCTCAAGGGCCGACGCCATTTCTTCGCCTGCGCATCCAAGGCCATGCGCAACATCATCGTCGACTATTTGCGATCGGGCAGTGCCCAAAAACGCGGCGGCGACCAGGTTGCCATCACGTTGACTGAAAACCTTCCGGCCGAAACCCAGACCGGCAACATCCTCGATCTTGACCAGGCGCTGGACGAGCTCGATCAACTCTGCCCCGAACAACGCGAACTGGTTGAAATGAAATTCTTCTCCGGATTGTCGGTGCGCGAGATTGCCGAGCTGATGGAAATCTCCAACCGCACGGCCTGGCGCCACTGGCAACGCGCCCGCGCCTTCCTGCACGCCCGCATTGCCGAGGGGTGATCATTAAGGCTCTTCTTCGCTGACGTTGAACCGGTCGTGAAACAGGACGTCTTGTTGAAATTCGTATGCGCCGATGTCGATGCGTCCGAAACCGAGACGATGAAAGCCCAGACCTCGCTGGTCCTGAAATGGCGGCCCATCGAACTCCGGGTCACCGGCATTGAAGGCTGGTGAGTTCGATCCCAGCGCATGGGTGGGAGTCAGCCCGCCATTGTCAGCCAGCGGCTGCAGCAAGGGATCAAGCGGTTCTTTCGCGCTTCCCCACAGGTTGCCTCGATCTTCCAGGGCTTCTTCCAAATCGTCTTCGACGATGCCGATCAGGCTGTAGTCTATGGTCACGAATGTTGCCCAAAGGTCGCTGCGATCTTCATTCGCGGCGGTATTATTGGCCACGATGGTGTTGTTCAACTCAATTCGATATTGTGATTGAATCGAATTGGATTGGTTGATGCCTCCACCATTATAGGAATTTGCCCAGTTGTTGACGATGGTGCTATTGGTAGCTGTGAGCGATCTGACGACTCCGATTCCCCCGCCCCAGAGCCTGCTGTAATTGCCGGAAATCGTACTGTTTTCCAGCACAGCAGAGTTAGCCCTGACGCCACCCCCGCCGACTTCCCATTCACTTAGAAAAAAGAAATCGTTCGAGAAAACATCACGTTCAAACTCCGCATGATTTCCACTGATGGTCGAATTCCTGATCTCAGCAAAGCTTGAAGACACACCTCCTCGCGAACCCTGGGCATAGTTTCCTTCAATCAGGCTGTCTTCGATAATCACTTGACTGGAATGCAGTGCCCCACCAAAGTCGGCCGAGTTGTTGCTGGCCACCGAGTCCCTCATCTCCAGTGTCGAACTGCCGTAATAAGTCGAAAAGCTGGCAGCCGCCCCACCCCATTCAGCGGTGGAGTTCTCGATCACCACATCATCGAGCTCCAGCAAATAGCTGAATCGAACGGCACCGCCATGTCCATCACCGGCATCACCATTGACCAAGCGCAAACCGGACAAAGTCAACCTGCTGACACCTTGTCCGAAGGTAACATTGAAGATTCTGGACTGTCCTCCGGCATCAATGGTCACCCGATCCGAACCCGGTCCGGTAATGGTCGTCCGGCCATTGCTGAAATTGATCGATCCATGCTCAAGTTCCAGGGTGCCTGACAGCTCGGAATCAAAAATGATTTCCGTGGCCTGTTGAACCTGATTGGCCGCTCCCACGGCCTGCCTGAGAGAGCAGCTTTCGCTCGTACAACTCCCGGTCTCGTCGGCCAGCGTAGTCACGATAAACGTGTTGTCATTGGCGCCAGCCGAAGTCACCGCCATGATGCCGACCAGCGTTATTGCGCCGGCTACACTGTGCCCGCCTGACCGTTGTGACAGTGGACGGCTCAGGCTGTACTTGACCGAGTGTGTCCAGCTTTCAACACATGATTGTGCGCTGGAGCCGCCAGCAACGGACAACATGCAAGGCAAGGATTTGCGCATGGTATTTCCTGATCCGGAAAAGATTTTTCTGAACCCTACCACTGATCCGGAATACGATTCATGATGCAACTGCATCATGCCCCGTCAGTATTCCTGACAGGAGATGCATCGAGATCTGCAGGCAGCCAGTCAGCCAGAGCTCACTCACCATTGGCCATGAACTTGCGCTTGAACCAGGCGCCGGAAAGCAACAACACACTGAGAACGATCAGGGGAACAATGGTGATGGGCTGGATGGCATCACCGCTTTCCACGGCATCGACCACACCATAGACTGCCGTGGCATAGACCGCCCATTTTGCGCCCTGTCCAATCAGTGCCGCGATCATGAATCCGGGCAG
>SL_3KL_010_SEDDRAFT_10000344_pt1 | contig 36690 bp, 32 predicted proteins | sample SodLakKL_010_SED_2_FD_10381 | JGI IMG/M metagenome (IMG submission 10381) | reverse complement strand
CTGTAAGGATGAGGCATTTATACGAAGCTTTCCATCATCGACTTCAATCACCTCAAACACAGAATTTTCATTTTCAAAGAAATTACCCTCTTCAATAGCCAGGGTTCCCAGAGTATGATCCCACTCGAGATACAACTCGGCAGCAATGATCTCATCATCACCTTCGGCAACAGCATAGAAGGTAAACTGAGGATCAATGTATGTCCAGTCGTCTTCACTAAAGTGTTCTATATCTCCTTCCTCATTCCCCATACCTGCATATGGAAACTGGACACGGTTTTCCTCGGATGTATCTTCGGGGTCTGCTGATAGTGTGATGACTATTCCCTCCGGGTCGGGGGCAGGTTCAAGAATTTCATAGGTGTGGAAATTTTCCGGCGGTGTGCTGCCCGGAGGATTTTCACCGGAACCGCCCGCAGGACTTGTTGTCACATCATCGGCATCTTTCGCTGCGAGATAGTATTCAACAGTGCTGTTTACCGATTGACCCGGTATAACAAAGGAGAATTCATTCTCATCACGGGATTCATAATATGTATGACTCCAATTTCCACCATCCACACGGTAATGAAGTGCCGGACGATTGTTACTTTCTGTTACCAAATCATTTCCGGTAATAGCAGCAGTTACAGTACGGTCGTCGGTAGATTCGGTATCGTCGAGAGGTGTATGTATAATTTCCGGACCGTCGCCGACCGGTGGTACCTCATCATCGTCGTGAGGTGTTACTGAAAAATTATCGATTGCAACACCCTGGCGAGAACCGGTTCCATCGCCATTATCACCAAAATATCTTATTGTAAACGTCTCTCCATCCGGGATGTTCAACCCGCCTACACTTGCACTTCGGGGATGTACTCGGTCACCTTCATCAACGGCGCCACCCGGAAGATCGTTCGGTGCAATAAATTGGAGATCGGTTATTTCATTTTCAATATCATTTACAACAACAAGATATACCGTCCAACCGTTATTTCTACCACCTGAAGCACTTCTCCAGTGTTCGGCATCATATGATATATCAAGTTGTTCAATGGTTTCGCCTGTATTATTTATAAATGTTATTTCTGCATAGATAGCACGGGTACTGGTCGGAAGAAATCCCAACGAACCATCAAATGTTTCACCATCACCTGTATCACCGTATGAATATTTTCCACCGCCTGTTGAAGTCCCGGCATCTGTTCCAAGCCACTCGGATTCAGCGACGCCATCGTCATCATACGTGAACCAATACTGCGGATCATCCTCCCCGAGAAATCCGATAAAATTATCGGTATATGCTTCACCTATTTGGGTAAGTGAAACAACATCATTGTCGGGATCATCGGTTTCGAGGATCGTATAGCTGTGGAAATTATCAGGTGGTGTACTTCCCGGAGGATTTTGACCGGAACCGCCGGCGGGATTTGTCGTAACGGCGTCGGCATCTGTGGCGGCGAGGTAGTATTCAACTATGCTATTTTCCGGCTGGCCCGGAATAACAAATGAAAATTCATCTCCAATTTGGGAATCATAATAGGTGTGATTCCAGCTTCCGCCATCCACACGGTAATGAAGTACCGGTCGATTGTCATTTTCAGTTACCAGGGCGTTTCCGGTAATTGTAGCCGTTGCGGTACGGTTATCGGTGGATTCATTGTCATCGAGAGGTGTGTGGGTAATAACAGGGCCGTCCACATCTTCAAAGGTTCCCTCCACCAGCACATCGTTCACCCTGAATGCTCCTCCACCACTGGTTTCTCTTGAACCATTATCCCAACCTTTTATTTTGATCTCGGCACCGGATAAATTTTCATAACCGGATATATCCAGATTAAAATCCAATGTTTCATTTTCAATGACATCGATACTATGTATATCATCACCGTTGATGGTGACCGTCATAGCCGATGGCCCTGCGCCGGTAGCACGATACTGAAAACTAATGTTTGTTATATTGAATGTTGCCTCATCCTCTCCCTCTAATGTAAGATAAAAATACTTCGCATCATCACTGGTTTCAGCAGACCATCCTCCAGTTCCTTCGGCATATGGTACCCCTGAACCACCCCACGTACCTTCTTGTGAAGAGCCAAACCCGACCGATCCCGATGAAATCTGGAACTCGGAAGCATTGATGTTGAAATGCACAAATTCAGGTTCGGTCGTTTCATTGGTAAAGGTATAAAGAACTAAATCTTCACTCTGTCCCAGCAGATTCAGAGTAAAGGCAAACAGAAATACTATTGCTAAAAAAGAAATAACGGAGATTCGCATAGTATCCTCCCGTATATATTTATTGGATGGTATGATTGATTAATTTTACACGGAGGTCTGAAGATAACACTATACGATCAATAGGCTAGCACAATATCTTAACCAAATTCTCTACTACGATAGGACACGATTATTCCCCCGGCAGGTCCTCCTTATGTTGGTTAGCGATATGGTTATTTATAGACATATGTGTCGCGTGAAATTGTAAAGAACAAAGCAACACAAATTTGATGTACTTGCCTCCCCGGCTTGTCAACAAACACACTTATACTGTAATAGGTAGAAGGGTATTAGGGAATATAAAAATTCGGATGAAAAATGCAAGACTTTCGGAAGGAAAAACGGTAGAAATATATAATTGCGAATTATAGCGAATTTCTACATATTGTATATTTGCAAGAAATGGTTTCAGGAAGGATAGGGTGAGGTTTACAAACTAATATTCGAATCACGCAGCAGGATCTATCAATATGCCATGGGATCGCCTTTTACCATACGGAGAGTGGTCAGCACAATGATTTGCATATTCAACAAAAACGACCAGTTTTCTATGTACCAGATATCATGTTCGATACGTTTTTTGCATTAAATGTGGGTCCTGGGTTTCACCGCAGTACCTGTTTACCTGTGCCCATCCGGTGATACCCGGTTTTACCAGATGACGGCGCATATAACATTATAATATAGATCTATTGACTATTTCTATTCAACGATATATACCCCCAACACCGCATAAACCCCATACCCCACCGCCACGGCATAGGCGAAGCTCATTAACGTGCCGATGATGATATATTCCGCCTCCATGCGCTTGGCAGGATTGCTTACTTCGCCGAAGCGGAAGACCGACTTTGCCGTGATGAGAAAACCAATCCCGAGGGGGAAGCCCGCGATAATGAACACATATATTAAAAACCGTTCGAGATAGCCGATTATCTTGCCGCCGTCTTCCAGGCCGCGGCTGTTTGTTTCGTTTTGTTGTGCATGAGATTGAATTTGATTCAGATATGGTTGTACGATCATTCCGATGCAGATACCGCCGACTTTGGTAATCAGTATCAAACCGCCTGCTACCACCAGTACCACACCGTACGCCTCCCCGAAGAGACCCATCCAGTATATATGTTCACCTGCCGCCGTTGCTATCACCCATTGCGCGATGAAAACGATTATCACAAGATGGATAAACTGGTCGGCTATAAACAACCCTAACTGCGTCCGGACCGATTGATTTAATTTTTTACCGAGAACTAATTTTACGGGATCAACAATTGCATGACTTAAAAATACACCGGCGGGAATGAGCCAGACGCTCCACAGACCGGCAAGCACATAACTTGTTGCGGCTACAAGACCTGCATGTTTTATTAGTATCAAAGGTTCGTTTTTACGTTCCGCATCCGATCGCGTCTGGAACAGAAAATCGCCGACGAGATGTGCGGCAATCAATGCGATCAGCAGCGTTGAAAACGGATCCTGTGTCATGTCTATACAATTATATGAAAATATACGGCCTGCACTATTACAACACATAAAGGTTGTATTGTAATATACAACCATATAAGGTTGTATATGGTGTTTACCGTTGCTTAAGGTTGTGTTCGATGTAGGTCAGCGCCTGCCCGATGCCGTTCCATCCCGCCGCAGACAGATGTTTGGCAATACTTTGCTGCGTTGTCGACCGCTTCCACCGGTTCGTAATTTCCTCCTGCGTCAGTCCTTCCAGTGCTCCCATTACTGCCAGCGCCTGTTTGCTCGTCCATCGCACTGCAAGCGTATCGATAAGCTGCAGTATTGTATTGATCGATTCACCATCATCGTCACCGGGAAAAGATATTTGCATCCGGGTTTTGTTTTTCATTCGTTCCAGTGCTGTTCCCGATCTGCGGAATGCCTCGCCGTCGCCCTGAGAAATTTTACCGGATGGTATAAAATCGATCCTCCCTATACCGATTGCAATTCGCGTATCGTTCTTTCCGCTTCCCCACTCTGCTTTGAATGCTGATCGTATATAGAGTCCAATGCGAACCGTTTTCGGCGGATCGGTTACAATAAGCTGCCAGCTATCGCCGCGGAATATATCGATATCCAGCGGAATCGTACTGCCGAACGCTTTTTGTGCAGAGCGTGCAGCTTTCTTCAATGTCGTAACAAGTTTCTTCCGGTCGTGCGATGAAAATTTCGATGAACCGACAACGTCTCCGGTTATAACCGCATATAATTTATTTTTTGAGAGTCGCAAGTTAGTACCTTATTCTTCGTAGTAAGATCGATACCAGTCGACAAATCTCGCCACACCTTTCTCGATCGGGGTGTCGGGTTTAAAATCGACGGCTTCCATCAGCCCGTTCACATCGGCATACGTTACCGGGACGTCGCCGGGCTGCATCGGCAGCATGTTCAATTCGGCTTTCTTACCGAGTGCATTCTCGATGGTTTGTATGAACGTCATCAGCTTGACCGGATTGTTGTTGCCGATGTTAAAAAGTTTATATGGTGCGTAACTGGTTTCGGGATTCGGGTCGGCGCCGTTCCAATCAGGATCGGGCTGCGGCGGTTTCGGTATCAACCGCTCAACGCCGCCGATGATGTCGTCAATGTAGGTAAAATCACGCTGCATCTCGCCGTTGTTATAGACATCGATCGCTTTTCCTTCGGATATTGCTTTTATAAACAGAAAGAGTGCCATATCGGGTCTGCCCCACGGACCGTACACGGTAAAAAAGCGCAAGCCGGTTGCCGGAATACCATACAAACTCGAATAGGTATGCGCCATCAATTCGTTCGCTTTCTTCGTTGCTGCATACAGCGACACGGGATGATCGACGTTGTGGCTGGTCGAGAACGGCATCTTTGTGTTGGCACCGTACACAGAGCTCGACGATGCATAAATCAGATGTTTGACCGGATTATGCCTGCATCCTTCGAGTATGTTCAGAAAACCGGTAATGTTGCTGTTGATATATGCATGCGGGTTGACGAGCGAATAACGCACGCCTGCCTGCGCGGCAAGATGAACGACGTAATCGAACTTCCCTTCCTCGAATACCGATCGCATGCCGTTTTTATTCTCAAGATCCATCATGATAAAACGGTAATTCTCAAACGTATCGCTTGTCACATACCCGCCGTCGCGTATCCGGTCCTTTTGTATACCGCTTTCTGTGAGCCGGCCGTACTTCAGGTTGACGTCGTAATAGTCGTTGATATTATCGAGACCGGTAATCTCATAATCCTGCTGAACAAGCTTGTGTACGAGATGAAAACCGATAAAACCGGCAGTGCCGGTTATGAGGATCTTTGAGGGCATTAGGCAGTTTTTCCTTATTTCAATATTCTAACTGATGTTATGCAACTTAGTGCATTGGTTCTGTATACTAATAAAAATCCTAAGCAATACCTAAATTCTAATGTTTTAATGTCAAAAACAGCACGAATTCGAGGTGTTTGGATCATTTTAGTTTTAGTAATTTGGATTTGTTTAGAATTTAGATATTGGGATTTAGAGCTTTAGTGAATATTATTAAATTTAGCACAACTCCAGACACTAACGCAAAGGTACTAAAGACGCAGAGAGATTAATTATTTTTTTAATTTCGCTGCCTCTTTGAACCACTCCCGGCGCTTAACAGCAACATCGATATCATGCGGCTCTTCTGTGTCTATGGCTGAACCGAAAATGTATGCAAAGATAATCTCGGATTTAGACTCAAGTAGTGAACGAACCTGTTGTATGACGGTATCTATGTGCATGAAGTAGTAAATTTTCTTTATGCGACTCAGCGAGTCGCATTACATTCTTTCGAAAATGATGTTTGCTATTCGTTCTGCTGCCTTGCCGTCCCAGAGTTCGGGGATGCTGCCGGTTTTCTTATTACCGCTCAAGACTTCCATCGCAGCTTTCGTAACTTTTTCGAGATCGGTACCGATCAATTGATTCGTACCGACATCTACTGTTACAGGGCGTTCGGTGTTATCCCGGACTGTGATACACTGTACCCCAAGGTATGTGCTTTCTTCCTGTATACCGCCGCTGTCGGTAATTATAAGTCCGGCATTCTTTGTAAGATGCAGAAAGTCAATATACCCGATCGGATCTGAAAGTATGACATTATCCGATAAATGACCATTCAAACCAATGCGTTCGATATTCGACCGTGTCCGCGGATGAACGGGAAAGATTAGCTTCTTGTTTTGCGATATTGCTTCAAACAAATCGCCGAGTTTATGAAGAAATGTATCGTTGTCGACATTGCTGGGCCGGTGCAATGTCGCAAGGACATAGTCACCTTTCCGTGTATCATATTTCTTAAGAATATTAGAATCATCCGCTTTCGGCAAAAGCTGAATCAAAGTATCGATCATCACATTGCCGACAAAAAATACTTTGGAATCGTCCACTCCCTCCCGTTTCAAATTCTCAATCCCGCTTTTCTCGGTCACGAACAGATAATCGGAGATTGCATCGGTTAGCAAACGGTTTATTTCTTCGGGCATCGTTCGGTCGTAACTGCGCAATCCCGCTTCGACGTGCGCAACAGGCGTATGTAATTTCGATGCAACAAGACTGCACGCAACTGTCGAATTTACATCACCCACCACAATCACAAGGTCCGGCTTTTCTTCCAGCAAAACCTTTTCAAACTCCACCATTATTTTTGCAGTCTGTACCGCGTGCGATCCCGAGCCAACTCCGAGATAAAAATGCGGTTCGGGGAGTTCGAATTCTTCAAAGAAAATTTTCGACATCTTCTCATCATAATGCTGTCCGGTATGACAGATAAGATGTTCGATACTGTCGTTGTATTTTTGAAATGCTCTGTGCAGCGGAGCAACCTTCATGAAGTTGGGTCTTGCGCCGACAACCGATATTATTTTCTTCACTACTATTTCCTCTTTAAAAAAGACAAAATAATTATGGGCAAAACTATTTTTTTAATTATAAATACACTCAATGGTTTTGCCTTGCTTCAAGATCCACATTGATTACACCTGAAACGAGTTATGCTTTATATACCTTTACACCGTTACCCTGAACAACATTTCGTGTGTCGAGAATCGGCACTGTAACATTTGAAAAATCAAATGATTTATATTCATCGTGCGGGGTAGTAATGATCACAAGATCATACTCGTTTGAGATATCCTGCGATTTTCTTCCTGCATAGTGCGGATATTCCCGCGATGGACGTATAACCGGCACATACGGATCGTTATAATCAACCTGTGCCCCTTTGTCTTCAAGCAATTCCATTATACGGTATGATGGTGACTCACGATCATCATCGACATTTGCTTTGTACGCAAGTCCGAGCAGCAAAATTTTTGATCCGCGCAATGCTTTCCCCTGTTCATTCAGCACTTCCATCGCACGGGTTACGACAAACTCAGGCATTGCAGTGTTTATCTCTCCGGCTAATTCTATAAACCGGGTCGCGATTCCATATTCACGTGCTTTCCAGGTCAGATAAAACGGATCGATAGGGATACAATGACCGCCGAGTCCGGGTCCGGGATAGAACGGCATGTACCCGAACGGTTTTGTCTTTGCTGCTTCGATCACCTCCCAGATGTCTATCCCCATTTTCATAAAGGTAACTTTCAGCTCATTCACGAGAGCGATGTTCACCGAACGGAAAATATTCTCCATCAACTTCGTCGCTTCGGCCGCTTTCGTGGAAGAGACCGGGACAGTATTGACTACGATTTGTTGGTATAATTTTTCCGCTACTTCGAGTCCGTCAGGTGATGTTGCACCCACAACTTTCGGAATTGTTTCGGTAGTATAATTCGGATTATTTGGATCTTCGCGTTCGGGAGAAAATGCAACATAGAAATCCTTGTTTACTTTGAGCCCACTTTTCTCAAGGATCGGTACCATGAGTTCGTCGGTAGTTCCCGGATAGGTTGTCGATTCCAGGATTATTATTTGACCCGGCCGCATATGTTTCGAAACTTCTTCACACGTCGCTTCTACATACGACATATCCGGTTCGCGGTTTTTATTCAAAGGAGTGGGTACAGCCATTAATATCGCATCACACTTATCAAGCTCGGAGTAGTCGGTCGTGGCACGGAACTTCCCGGATGAAACGGCTTGCTGAATCCGCGACGATGGAATATGTTTAATGTAAGACTTTCCATCGGATAATGCCCTAACCTTGCTATCATCAATATCGAACCCAACCGATTGAAATCCTTTTTCCACAAAGCAATTCAGAAGCGGCAACCCGACATATCCAAGACCAATAACGCCGATGATCGCTGTCTTTTCGTCAATTTTATTCAGGAATTCTTCTTTTATCGATACCGCTGTTTGCACCATTGTGATCCCCTTCTATGATTTATAATAAATGTAAAAGTATTATGTCTCAAATATACTTATTTTTTTTTATAATTTGAATTTTTTAATGTGATCCCGTTCACACTATTAGAATTTTCTCATACCCCCCCACTATTAATTATGTGCTGTTATGGTATCATTCCGGCTGATATTAATTCATCGTGGGATAAGTACGATTGTGGCAATCACTTTTTGACAGGATAAACAAAACTTCGTAATAAAAAGGAAGTAGATAAATTGCCTACGAAAGACCCCGTATTATGTGTGAAGCTAACAGCACTATCAAACCTGTAATCATGGCAGGCCGGCCAAAAACTATTCTGAAATTTTTTAAAAAATAACAGCAGATAAATCGATTTATATTTTTATCGAGTTTAAATAATCACAAATTTATCTTTTTTATCACCTAAAATCAATAGATTTCGCCAACTTATTAAAAACATCATAATTATTAGATAGTGTGCAGGAAATATTGCAACCGATCTGGAAACAGGAGGGTAAAAAAACGCGCGATGCCCTTTTGCCGGTATCGCGCGCTTATAGCATTGATATATGATTTACTTAATTTGTACTAACAGCAGCCTCTAATCGCTCACTGACATCTTGTGTTTTTTCAGTTTTTTTCAATGCAAGTGAAAGCACTTCATTCATCTCTTTTACAAAATGAAATTCAAGTACATCCTTTATATGTGCGGGTATCTCTTCAAGATCGCCCTTATTTCTCTCAGGCAATATCACTGATTTTATACCTGCTCGATGGGCTGCCAGCACCTTTTCTTTAATACCGCCTACAGGTAAAACGAGTCCCCGCAAAGTGATCTCACCGGTCATCGCAAGATCATTACGGACCGGCTGTCCGGTCAACAAGGATGCCAGGGCTGCCAGTATTACAACTCCCGCAGATGGTCCGTCTTTCGGAGTCGCACCTGCCGGCACGTGAATATGAACATCGGTCTTCGAATGAAATTCAGGCGATAACCCGAGTCGATCAGCAATCGATGAGATATAACTCAGCGCTGCCTGTGCCGACTCTTTCATGACATCGCCGAGATGTCCCGTCAGGATAAGTTTGCCCTGACCTTTCATACCGGTTGCTTCAACAAAAAGTATATCGCCGCCGACCGGTGTCCATGCTAAACCGGTTGCAACGCCCGGCCGCGTCAGACGCTCTGCAACTTCGATGAAGTATTTCTGAGGTCCGAGGAACTCCGGGATTCCCGATACATCGATGATATGTTTTGTGTCATTGCCTCGTGCAACCTCTTTTGCAACACCGCGGCATACATCTGCAACACGCCGTTCAAGCGTTCGTACACCGGCTTCTTTTGTATACTCGCTGATAATTCTGCGTATGGCATCATCATTAAAGGTAACATTTTCCGACTTCAGTCCGTGTTCCTTTATTTGTTTCGGGATGAGGAAGTCTTTTGCAATATGTAACTTTTCCTCCTCGACATAACTTGGTATCTCGATGATTTCCATGCGATCCCGTAGTGGTGCCGGTATGGTATCGAGCATATTACCGGTTGCTATAAACAATACTTTTGATAAGTCGAACGGAATTTCGAGATAATGATCGCTGAACGTATCATTTTGTTCGGGATCGAGCACCTCGAGTAATGCAGACGATGGATCACCTCTGAAATCCATACCGAGCTTATCGATTTCATCGAGCATAAATACTGGGTTGTTCGAGCCTGCTTTTTTTATACCCTGTATAATCCGCCCCGGTAATGCACCGATATATGTTCTGCGATGTCCGCGTATCTCCGCCTCATCACGAACTCCGCCAAGCGACATCCGGACAAATTTCCTACCGAGTGCTTCTGCGATAGATTTCCCGAGCGATGTCTTACCAACACCCGGCGGACCGACAAAACATAGGATAGGGCCGCGCATATCGTTTTTCAGTTTTCTCACCGAGAGATATTCGAGTATCCGTTTTTTAACTTTATCGAGTCCGTAATGATCGCGGTCGAGAACCTTCTCAGCCTGATCGATATCCAGATTATCTTCAGTCGATATCGACCAGGGCAGATCAAGCAGCCATTCGATGTATGTTCTCGTTACTGTATACTCTGCAGACGAGGTATGCATTTTCGAGAGACGGTTTAATTCTTTTTCTACCGTTTCCCGTACATCATCCGGAAGTTTTGATTTTTCTAACCGATCACGGAATTCCTTAATCTCCGGATGTTCATCATCTTCGCCAAGCTCTTTCTGTATTGCCCTCAATTGCTGACGGAGGTAATACTCGCGCTGGTTTTTATTTATTTCCTGCTGAACATCAGATTGAATTTTACTGCCAATCTCGAGTCGCTGAACAATCTTGTTTAATTGCATATGTACCTTTTGCAATCGTTCCTTAACATCCAGGGTTTCGAGTATGCGTTGTTTTTCCTGAACAGAAGCACCCATAATAGCAGCAGTAATATCGGCTGTTCCCGCTGCATCATCAAGATTTAAGATGATCGATAGGTGTTCGTCACTATACTCCTGACTTAGCTCTACCATACGGTGAAACACATTTCTCACCGTGGTTACAAGCGCTTCAACCTCTATATCATCTGCAGGTTTATCTTCGACCAGTTGGACCGCAGCCTTAATAAATGAGTTACTATGCGTTTCGGTAATGATACGCGCACGGGAGAAACCCTGAAGCAATACATTTTTAGTTCCGTCCGGCATGGTAAATGTTTTCACGATTTTTGCAACGGTACCCATGGAGAATAAATCCTCAAAAGACGGATTTTCTTCATTACCGTCGCGTTGTGCTACCACCAGAACGGGTGTATTATTTTTCTGAGCTTCTTCCACAGCGTATAAACTTTTCTCTCTGCCGACGCTTATCGGCAATACCTGTTGAGGAAAGAACACGGTATTCCGCAGCGGAATTACCGGTAAGGTCTCCGGCACGTGAATTTGTGTATTTTTATTTGCTTGTTGCATATCTTTTTCGTTTGCCATTACAACATCACTCCCTAAATTAATAATAAAATGAGGCGGAGTTCCGTCACTGCATCTCCCACCTGATGCCGGAACATCCGCCTTTTATAAGTATATTCATTCCCCCGACTAAAAACGTCGGGGTCATTGATTAAAAAACAATTGTGCTGCAAATCACTTAACTTTCACATCAATCTGCTTGGGCTTAGCTTCCTCAGATTTCGGCACCTTTACGGTCAGCACACCATTATTAAATTCTGCCTCTACCTTATCGGCTTTTACATTGCCCGGTAAGGAGAACGTTCGGGAAAAGCTTCCATACGACCGCTCCGTACGATGGAAGTTTTTCTTCTTATCTTCTTTCTCTACCTTTTTCTCTCCCTGAATAGTTAACACATCATTAGTAACCGAAATCTTAATATCATTTTTGTTCATTCCCGGAAGCTCTGCCTCGATTACATACGAATCATCATGCTCAACAACATCGACTGCCGGATTCCAGGAACCGAGTATTAAATCATCACCGTCGCCTTCACGACCGCTGAAGAAGTCATTAAATAACCGGTTCATTCGCTTCTGCATAGTATCCAGGTCACGTGTTATGTCTGTTGCCGGATTCCAACGAGTGATTGCCATATCCTGTCACCTCCTTCATTGTTTTTTTCACTCACACCTATTTGTGATTTCACTTTATAATAGACTCAAAACCCGTGCCAAGCAAATTATAATCTCACTAAAGTCAATATTTTCATATATTTAAAAAAATTACTATATTTAAGTGTGAAGTTGATTGCGACAAAATGGCACACTAACTTGTCGATATAGGCGCATTAGATTGCGACAGATTGACATACCCACTCTTTTTAACGGTGTTACATCAATTTTTTTTGCTCTGTTTAAAATATTTTGTTATACTATAAGTTTATAATAAGCTGTATGTTAAACTTTAATTTCCGGAGAGCGTGTATGGCACTGACCAGGCCAACTGAAATCCAGCAGGACGACCAGGATGTCCTGACTCAGGACCCTGCCAAAGTCATACTATTTAATGACGAAATTCATACATTTGATGAGGTTATTAACCAATTGATCAAAGCTATACGGTGCTCGACAGAAAAAGCAGAGTCGCTTGCGTGGGAAGTCCATAATAATGGTAAAGCAGTAGTCTATACCGGCGAAATGCAAGAGTGCCTCCGGGTAAACAGTGTGCTTGAGGAAATTGCACTCCATACACAAATTGAAATATAATGCTTTATGAAACCATCACGTGAAATCCGAAACGACTTTTTAAAATTCTTTGAAGAACGCGGACATCGAATTGTACCGAGTGCGCCGGTTATTCCGCACGGTGATCCGACATTGCTGTTCACCAATGCAGGGATGAACCAATTTAAAGATGTATTCCTCGGCGAGGGAAAACGCGATTATACCCGCGCCGCCGATACACAAAAATGTATTCGGGTAAGTGGAAAGCACAACGATCTTGAGGAAGTCGGCCGCGATACCTATCATCATACTTTTTTTGAGATGCTGGGTAATTGGTCGTTCGGTGATTATTATAAGCGGGAAGCAATTCAATGGGCGTGGGAATTACTGACCGGGGTATGGAAACTGCCCAAAGAAAGATTATGGGCAACGGTTTTTACAACGGATGACGAAGCACATGCTCTCTGGCAGGAAGTGACAGATATCGACCCATCACATATATTACGTTTTGGTGAAAAAGAAAATTTCTGGGAAATGGGAGATACCGGTCCGTGCGGCCCGTGCTCGGAAATTCATATGGATCTCACCCCCGAAGGAAATGCTCCTGCCGACCTTGTTAATGCAGATGATCCCCGTGTAATTGAAATCTGGAATCTCGTATTCATCCAGAATAATCGTACCAATCAAGGTGACCTCGAGCCGCTGCCGGCAAAACACGTTGATACCGGTATGGGTTTCGAACGTATCTGTGCAGCGCTCAAATGTATGGAGAACGAATTTAAAATTCCTCCCTCCAACTATGATACCGATGTTTTTACGCCGCTCATTTCGATGTTACGTGATATAACAGGGAAACCCTATAAGGACGGAAATGATCAGGTAGCAATGCGAGTTATCTCCGATCACGTTCGTGCATTAACTTTTGCAATAGCCGACGGTGCGATTCCTTCGAACGAAGGCAGAGGTTATGTACTGCGGCGGATATTACGAAGAGCTGCACGTTTCGGAAGAAATCTAGAAATGCGTGATCCGTTTATTTACAGGTTGGTCGATGTACTGGTTGTAACGATGGGAGATGTGTTTCCCGAAATTAAAGAACAGCAATCACATATTGAACGGGTTATTAAAAGTGAAGAAGAGGGATTTAACGCAACACTGGACCGCGGGCTTGAGATATTTACTGAAATTATTGAAAAGATGAAAACATCCGGCGAGAATACTATTCCCGGTGATGACGTTTTCAAGTTGTATGATACATATGGATTCCCGGTTGACCTGACTGCATTGCTCGCACGTGAACGCGGATTTACCATAGACGAACAAGGATTTGAACGATTAATGACCGAACAACGTGAGCGCTCACGCGATGTTAAAAAATCAGCAGGAGATGATTCGAGACCTGCTATAACAATTGAAAGCTCAATCTTAAAACCCGAGCAGTTTACATTCACCGGTTATGGTAATTTTGAAAGCTCTGCACGGGTGATACTTGCAGATAATAACTTATTGGTTCTTGCGGAAAGTCCTTTTTACGCCGAAGCCGGCGGTCAGATCGGCGATACGGGTGAGATTCAGATAAACGGTAAAACTTACCGTGTTATCGATACACAGAAAAAAAATAATGTCAGCATTCATATACTCGACGAACCGGCAGAAATCACTCCCGGAACAGAAGTAACCGCACGCATTGATAAAAAGCGCCGCGTAGATATTCAGCGTAATCATTCGGCAACTCATATCGTTCATGAGGCTTTGCGACAGATTTTGGGAACGCACGTTCAACAGCAGGGCTCACTCGTAGCACCTGATCGCCTGCGGTTCGATTTTCCGCATTTCAGTAAAATCTCAGCGGAGGAACTTCGCGACATCGAGCAGATGGTAAACGAAAAGATCAAAGAATCGATACCTGTCGAAGACGCAATTCTTCCGTATGATGAAGCACGGAAAATACCGAACGTTAAAATGTTCTTCGGTGAAAAATACGGTGATGAAGTTCGAATAGTAATTATCGATGAAAAATTCAGCGTCGAATTCTGCGGCGGTACACACGTACCCCGCACCGACGACATCGGCCTCTTTAAAATCATTCACGAATCGAGTATCGCAAGCGGTGTACGACGGATTGAAGCCCTCACCGGAGAAGGTATCAAACGATATATTCATGAAAAGATCCAAGAAGCTGAACAAACGGAAGAAAACATCACCAAAAAGTTTGAAGAAATCAGCTCGCTTCAGGAAGAGTTGTCGAAATACACGGAAGAAAAACAGCAGCAACTTACACGGCCATCACTCGGTGCAATAGATACTTCTATCGCTGATTCTATAACGGAAGCAAACCTGCACCGGATTGAGGAACTTGTACGCGAAAGAAAATCAATCGATGATGAACTTACACAGGCGGCACGCGATCTTCGAAAGCAAATTACCAAACATAAATCCCGTTCAGCAATTCAAAATATCGACAGTTATCTGGAACAGGCAATTTCATTGAACGGCTTCAAACTGCTTACCTTGCAGCTTGAAGTAGATTCAATGGATGAGTTAAAATCATTCGGCGATTCGTTGCGGGCAAAGATCGGCAGTGGTGTCGGAGTAATCGGGACGGTCATTAATGATAAGGTACAGCTGCTCTGTGTTGTTACCGACGATCTGATACAAGAACGAAAATTACAGGCAGGTAAAATCGTGGGTGAAGTTGCTAAGTTAGTCGGCGGCGGTGGCGGTGGCCGTCCGCATCTTGCGACAGCAGGCGGTCGCGAGCCGGAAAAACTGTCGGATGCGCTGAAGGAAGTGCGGCGGATAGTGGGATCGATGTTGGAATGAAGTTAAAATCGGTTACTATTGGTTGCTTACATAGTTCGATTATGTTACTAAACCACCGAATGTTTTTGGGCAACCGCTATTAACCGTTTTTAACCGATATTAACAGCTATTAACCAATCTTTAAGAATCTTAGTAATGAACGCATACATAATTACCATCGGCGATGAGATACTCATCGGTCAGGTGATGAATACCAATGCCGCATTCATCGGTGAAAAACTCTCATACATCGGTATACCTGCCGACTATATGATGGTCGTTGGTGATGATGAAGAAAAGATACTAACCGAATTTAAACGGGCTACCGAACTTGCAGATGTCGTTATCGTAACCGGAGGTTTGGGACCTACGCATGACGATGTGACGCGTTCTGCCGTATGTAAATTTTTCGACACCAACCTGATACCGGATGGAGAAGTCCGGAAAAACATCGAACGTTTGATGCAACGACGCAACTATCCATGGACACAAGCTGCAGAGAACCAGGCGTTGGTGCCCCGTAAAGCAACACCGATCCATAATCATCACGGCACCGCGCCGGGGATGTGGTTCGAAGAAAATGGAAAACACTTCTGTGTAATGCCCGGTGTCCCGTATGAGATGAAAGCAATGATGGAGGATTTTGTAATCCCGCGATTGAGCAAACTCACACACGGGATGATTATCCGGCATCGCGTGCTAAAAACCACCGGCATACCGGAATCATTTCTCGCCCAGAAACTCGGCGATGTGGATGGACTGACCAAAGGCGCACGACTTGCATTTCTTCCGAGTCCGAAAGGTGTCCGCCTTCGTATCACAGCACAGGCACTTACTTCCGAAGAAGCCGATCAGAAACTTGATGAAGTAGAAAAACGTATCCGGGAAAAAGCTGATAAATATATTTACGCTGTCGGAGAAATTGAGCTTGAAGTGACGCTTTCCGAATTGTTAAATGAGAAACAATTAACCCTCGCCATTGCAGAATCATGCACGGGCGGACTCATCGGTGATAGGTTAACCAATATTCCGGGGAGTTCAACATTTCTGCTTGCCGATATCGTTGCATATAGCAACGACGCAAAAATTAAATACCTGAATGTTCCAGCGTCACTTATAAAAGAGCATGGTGCAGTGAGCAAGGAAGTTGCCGAAGCAATGGCACTGGGAGTTCGCAAAACTGCCGGTGCGGATATCGGCATATCGGTTACGGGTATTGCCGGTCCGTCAGGTGGCACACCTGAAAAGCCGGTCGGGTTAGTGTGGATTGTCTATGCCGACGCAAGCGAGACGGTATCACTGAAATTCAATTTCGGCGACGAGCGGATTCGTGTTAAAGAACGTGCAAGCCAGGCAGCTATGGAACTTGTGCGGCGAAAGCTGCTTAATATCAATTTAGCAGAACAGCTATCGACCGATTAATATCTCTACAATATTATGTCAGATAAGATCAGAACTTTTATTGCTGTCGACACGCCGCCTGATTTTAAAGTTCAGGCCGAACAAATACAAAACGAACTCAACGAGATCAAGGCACCGGTTCGCTGGGAAAAATCATATAAACTTCATATGACGTTAAAATTCCTCGGCGATACCGATACGGATACGATACACAAAGTCGAAAACTCACTTCTGGAGATTACGACAAAACAACGTCCCTTCTGGGTCAGATATAACGGACTCGGCTGTTTTCCAAATACAAAAAATCCCCGGATAATCTGGATCGGCTGTACGCCGCTGTCACCTGATCTGGAAAAATTACAAAACACGATTGAGGAAAATTGTGCCAAAATCGGTTTTAAAAAAGAAACAAGAGAGTTTCATCCGCACATCACCATCGGGCGGGTAAAGGTACGATCAGGAAAAGACAGGCGGATGCTCCCTGACTTGATAAAGAAAATGGAAAGCGTTACTTTTGATTCATTAGAAAATGAAGTACACTCTGTTCTGCTTATGAAAAGCGAGCTTCGTCCGGGCGGCTCTGTGTACTCAATCCTCAAACAATTTTCACTCATATCATAGATACAAAAGGAGTTATTCAATGGCAGACGAAAAGAATGCAAAATCCAAAGCTTTGTCGATCGCAATTGATCAGATCGAAAAGCAGCATGGCAAAGGATCGATCATGCGGATGGGGGAAGGTCCCATTCAAAAAATCGATTCGATTTCAACCGGTTCTATTTCACTCGATGTTGCAATAGGGATAGGCGGCATACCCCGCGGCCGGGTGATCGAAATATTCGGGCCTGAATCATCGGGAAAAACGACGGTTTGTTTGCACGTCATTGCCGAAGCACAAAAGCAAGGCGGATTAGCTGCCTTCATCGATGCCGAACACGCACTTGATATCAACTACGGAAAGAAACTCGGCGTGGATGTAAACGATCTAATTCTCTCACAACCTGAATACGGCGAACAGGCACTTGAGATCGCGGAGACACTTGTACGAAGCGGAGCGCTGGATGTAATCGTGGTCGATTCGGTTGCTGCACTCACCCCACGGGCTGAGATCGAAGGTGATATGGGAGATCCCACAATGGGTGTGCAGGCACGCCTCATGTCGCAGGCGCTTCGTAAGCTCACCTCATCGATCAGCAAATCGAAAACATCGGTGATCTTTACGAACCAGCTTCGAAGCAAGATCGGCGTCATGTTCGGAAACCCGGAAACGACAACCGGCGGTAATGCACTTAAATTCTATTGCTCACTCCGTCTCGACATACGCCGAATCGGCGCCATCAAGGACGGTCAGGATGTCATAGGTAACCGCACACGCGTTAAAGTTGTGAAGAATAAAGTTGCACCGCCATTCAAAGAGGTTGAATTCGATATCTTATATAATGAGGGAATATCCAAGATCGGTGATCTCATAGATCTTGCGGTCAATGAAGGAATCATTAAGAAAAGCGGATCGTGGTTCTCATACGGAGACGATCGTATCGGTCAAGGGCGCGATGCCGTGAAAAAATTCCTCGCAGAAGATCCGAAAACACGGCAGGAGATCGAAACAACATTGCGAAAGAAATTTGATCTGCTGCCGGCGGAACCGGAAAAAGAAGACGGCGCCAAACAAGCAAAAGCATCCGGCAAAGCGGCCGCTAAAAACTAAATAAAATAACCATGCATAATGGTTATAACACGAATAGAGCAGCAAAAGAAAAATCCACGCCGTTATTCTATCTATGTCGATGGTGAATTCGCCGTCGGTGTGGACCGGAATGTAGTTATCGACAACGGACTTCGCAAAGGCGATACGGTCGATGATCAAATGCTCAAAAAACTGCAAACCGCAGATGAACTGATACGTGCTTATCAGATCGCGCTGCGGTTTCTTTCTTATAGACCCCGAAGCGAAGTCGAGATTCGTAAACGGCTCGAGCGCGATGAACTCCTTCCTGAAACAATTGACCAAATAATCACCAAGCTTTATCAAGAACATCAGCTTGACGATAAACGCTTTGCGGAAATATACGCCGAATCCAAAATGCTCTCAAAGCCGATCGGTGTACACCGCTTACGACGTGAACTCCGCCAAAAAGGCATCAGTGATACGATCATTCGCCACGTCGAACAAAAATATTGCGACGATGAAACCGAACTCAACAACGCCCGCCTGCTGGCTGAGAAGAAACTCTCATCCGAACGGACAAAGGACCCGACGAAAAGAAAACGACACCTGGCGGATTATCTGGCAAGAAGGGGATACGGCTGGGATGTGGTCGGGGCGGTTCTTAAAGAGCACTTTGAATGATAAATAGACAAGTTAATTGTTATTGGTTAATGGTTCTTAATCTACTGCCTTATCAACTATTAACCAATAACCTTAAATCCATAATAGTAAAAAAATTTCCAGCTTCAGAGAAATTTGACATCGTTAGCAATATGAAACGAGCTTCACGATCTCCGACAAGAAATATAGCGGAAGTATACGGCAGATATCATTTCCAGGAAAACATACAATTTTGCAGGCAAGGCAGGGGTTCTCTCTTTGAACTTATCGACGATTTGATAACTGCAAAAGACGAGGGATACATTCTGGAGGAAGAATACGTTGAAGCCAGAACTAAAATTGATACTGCCTTGCGTTTACTGAATGGTTATATAAATTACCTCGAACGTGCAAAGAAACAACAATTAACCAATAACCAATAACAATTAACGGATTTGCTATGAACAAGGTCGTCTTTGACATCGAATCACTCGCCTATCCTCTCGAATCGTTCGATGAGGAGCAGCAGGAATACATTACCAAGTTTGTAAAAACCGATGAAGAGCTGGAAGATGCGAAACTTAAAATGAATCTCTCCCCGCTCACAGCTCAGCTGCTTGCGATCGGTTTATATAATCCCGATACAAAACGGGGTAAAGTATTATATCAATCGGATGTAAAGGAAAACTTTTTCTCCGAAGATAGTATGATAGAATTTATCGGGACCGATGAGAAAGGGATACTGACGGTGTTCTGGGAAGATATCAAACGCTACAATCAATTCATAACCTTCAATGGCAGGGGGTTCGATTCACCGTTCTTGATATTACGCTCGGCAATGCTCGGCGTAAAACCGAGCCGGAACCTCCTACCCTACCGGTACGATCCGAAAATCCATTGTGATCTGCTCGATCAGCTTACATTCTACGGAGCATTCAGACGCTACAGTTTGGATTTTTATTGCAAAGCGTTCAATATTAAAAGCCCGAAAAGCGATGGTATAACCGGACTCGATATGAAGCAGCAGCTTTATGAAGAAAAACGTTTTAAGGATATCGCTCAATATTGTATCGGTGATGTGATTGCAACGGCGGAGCTTTATAAAATCTGGAACGATTTTGTGAATGTTTGACCGTCCTAGCTGTCATTTTGAATCCGTTTCTTGAGCTCAAGTGAGCAAGCCGGACAATTACATTGGGTTAAGACTACGTCTTCGGTTCCTCCTGCCTGGTAGTATTTTTCAGGTTTTATCCCACTCGTCTGTTTGAAGTCATAACCCTATGTCACAGGTTTATCATTTCTTGCAATTTTCACCAAGCCGTGTTCTATACGCAATTTCCGCGAAACTAACAATGCCAACTTAGATCAAATTTAAAAAACAGTGAATTGTCTGATAGATGACTGAAAAATTTTGCGCTATATTCATATATTAGGCAAGAGTATTTCAATAAAACTTGTTTTTTTACTTAAATATCCTATAATTGTTACGTCTTAAGGAGGTGATATACTCAGTTGTCGGGAGAAATTTTTTCCGCTGTGTTAGTTTACAGATAAATTAACAACATTATACTGGGAGGTTCACCATGGCAATTCAAAAGATTTACACACTTCTACTGATCAATGCCCTGCTGATTTCAACTTTTTTATTTGCCACTCCATCAGCACTTGCCCAGGAAGGCCATATAGAGGGCACGGTAACCGACGAAGACGGCAATCCGATCGCCTTCGCAAATGTCTTCATTGAAGACACCTTCATCGGTGCCGCTGCAAAATCCGATGGAACATACAGAGTACGAAACATTCCCGTCGGAACTCATACGATTCGTGCAAGTGCAGTAGGATATCGTTCTTCATCACGAACTGTAACGGTAGAAGCCGATGAAACGGTACCACTTGATTTCGCTCTCTCCTCCGATGTCCTTCGGATGGATGAGGTTATCATTTCCGGTACACCCGGCGGTGCGGGTGTCAGGAAACGGGATGCAAGCTTTGCAATAACCACAATGGAGGCATCTGATATCGAGCTCTTTTCACCTCAGAGTACCGCAAATCTGCTCGAGCTCGTACCCGGTGTTTGGCCCGAAAGTTCCGGAGGTGTTGCAGGTGCAAATATTTTTGTGCGCGGCCTGCCGGCCCCCGGCGATGCACCGTTTGTAACAATGTCGATTAACGGTGCACCGATATACGGTGCGCAAACACTTTCCTTCTTTGAACAAAGTTCAATCTTTCGCGTTGATGAAACAGTGAAGTCAGGTGAAGCCCTTCGCGGAGGTCCGAGTTCGGTATTTTCAAACGCCGAATCCGGATTAACTATGAACTTTAATCTGAAAAGAGGTGATGAGGTTACACGAGGGCGATTAAAGTACACAACCTCCGATTACAATACACAACGGGTTGATGGAATCCTCAGCGGTGAGTTGGTTGATCGCTTGTATTATATGGTCGGTGGCTATGTACGCACCTCTCCCGGAATCCGCGACACGGAATTTAATGCCGAAAACGGCGGACAACTAACGGTACAGCTTACCCGCGTTTTCGATGACGGTGTTTTGAATGCGTTTGCACGGTTTACCGACGACCACGGACAATGGGTTTTACCGATGGCTCTGAATACAGGCAACGATCCCGGCACCTTTGCTCAACTCGGAAACGCAACACGATTCCGCGAACTTCAAATTAATGAGGGCGGTGATACACAAATATTTGATTTCTCCCGAGGCCGCGGCTGGAAGGGACTCGTTGGTGGTCTGAATGCAAATTTTGATATAGGTGCCGGCTGGACGATAAGGAATAACTTATCCGTCACCTCCGGTGAAGCCAATACGTTCGGTTTCGTACCCGAAGGTAATCCTGTGCAAGTATCGACATTTTTAGATGCACACGATATGGAAAGTTTAGAAACACGGGGTGGCGTCCAGCTGAGCGGTTCGGATTGGATTCAGAACTACGGTCACTGGGTTGTCTTAAAAGATCTTGAATCTATTACCAATGACCTGAGTTTGTCTACACTCTGGCAAGGTCATGATATCACCGTCGGGGTATATCAATCACGATGGTCTGCCACTGATTTCTGGACCATAGGTAACCAGATACCTGTTCACAATGTTGCGAATGGGGATCGATTGCAGATGGATATAACAAGCGAGGATGTTGCAGAAGCGGGAGGCGGAGGCCCGTGGGCATTCGGAATTCAATCTGCAGGCGATGCAAGAGTATTTGCAATTTATGCAGCGGATTCGTGGCAGCTCACACCTGCTCTTCGACTTGATTTAGGTGCCCGCTATGAATGGTTTTCTACACAGTATACAGTGGATATGGGACCCGGTTTTCCTACCGGCACGACCGATATAGCGCAATCACTGGACGGAAGAGATTGGTCAGCCACCGCCGCGATCAACTTCGATCTGACCGAGGAATTCGGCATCTTTGGCCGCGCCTCACGAAGCTTTCTCTTTCCGCATTTCGATATGATACGTGAAGGTACCTACAGCGTCGATCCCGACGATGCGAGCAGAGTAGAAGCAGATGAATTCACTCAATTCGAGATCGGCTTAAAATATGATGCCGGTTCATACAGTCTTTTTGCTACCGGTTTTCTAAATAACGTCGACGTCTTTGACGGCGATGTCGGTGCGGTCAGGGATGCTGCAATTCTCAACACCGAAACTATAGGTGTTGAACTTGATGGTGCACTCCTGTATCGCGACTTTACGCTGCGTGCTGCCGTAACGTTACAGAGCGGAGAAATTAAAGAAGCACCGCTGGCTCCGGATGTCGAAGGGAATTCAATCTGGCGACAACCTGATTGGCAGCTCCGTGTTGCACCGAGCTATAATATCAGCCTTGGTGATTTTAATGCAACAGTATACGGGGCCTTGCGAAGTGTCGGTAAACGATGGGATTCGAGAGACAATGTATTCCAACTGGATAGTTATACAAAAATCGATGCCGGCGCTGTTATCTCGGCACCGGGTGGTCTTGCATTTCATTTACACATTGATAACCTGAATGATTCCGACGGTCTGACAGAAGGCGATCCGCGTGATCCGCTGGCTGCAAACGGACGACCTATATTCGGGAGATCGCTGGAGTTTTCTATATCGTATGACTTTTAATTAGTTGAAAATATTTATAGATTTAATGTAAGGTTGTCAAATGCGGAGGCGCAGAGAATATAAAGTTTTTTCTCTGCGTACTCCGCTAACTTTGCATTCAGAAAATCTAACATAAATCATTATGAAATTTTCAGGTTTGATAGCTCTTATTGTTGTCTACAGTTTACTCCTTATAGGATGCGCCGAAGACAACGATATCACTACGATTACTTTTAACGTCGGCCGCGATCCGACTGCGGCTCATCATTCGATCATCCGGAATTTCGAGGAAAAACATCCGGACATTCGCGTACAGGTTGTCGAGTCACCGCAGGATGCATCTTTACAACATGACCTCTACGTTACTCGATTTGCAGGTAAAGATGCTTCTATTGATGTTATAGCAATTGATGTAATCTGGACTGCTGAGTTCGCGCGGGCAGGTTGGCTGCTACCGCTCAATGATCTGGTTGAAGAACTACCGATGGATGATTTTCTCCCGGGTCCTATCGAAGCATGTACCTATCAAGATTCATTATACGCATTGCCGTGGTTCACCGATGCGGGATTACTATATTATAGAACAGATTTATTAGAGGAATACGGATTTGATGAACCTAAGACCTGGGACGAGCTTACCGAAATAGTCTCTACTATCAGGCAGGATTACCCGCACCTCAGCGGTTTTTTGATCCAAGCCGAACAATACGAAGGCCTCATTACCAATGTCATGGAATTTCTGTGGAGTCACGGTGCAGATGTATGGGATGAAACAGGCAGGTGGCGTATCGCAACACCCGAGGCCGAAGAAGCGCTTCAGCTGTTAATTAATTTTATTCAGGTTGAAGGCATTATACCGCGTGGTGTGCTTACCTATCAAGAGGAAGAAAGCCGGCACGTATTTCAGGATGGGCGCGCTATCTTTCTTCGCAATTGGCCGTATGTCTGGGAACTGGCCAATAACCCTGCCACCGGCTCAAATGTTGCCGGAAAAATCGGGATAGCACCGGTACCCGGAAAGGAGCCGGATAAACAGGCAGCAACACTGGGAGGGTGGAATCTCGGTATATCATCATTTTCTGAACACCCGGAAGAAAGCTGGAAATTGATACGCTTCTTTATGGAATATGAACAGATGAAACAATTCTCAATAGAAGGCGGGCGCCTTCCGACACGTATATCATTATATGAGGATCCAGATATACTCGAACGCAGTCCATATTTCAAAGATTTATACGAAGTATTTATCAATGCACGGCCACGGCCGGTCACTCCCCATTACAGTCAGATATCGGATATCATGCAGGTGAATATTCACCGTGCACTCCTTGGCAGGCTATCCGTTCGGGAAGCACTTGAACGGATCGATGCTGAGGTCCTTGCATTATTCGGGCGGTACGGTCAATGAATATTAATTAATTTGCCATAGCAGAATGAAATCAAGAACATATCTTCCTTATTATTTCATCGCACCGGCAGCGATCGTAATTTTCGGGATCGCACTCTATCCCATACTTCATACGTTTTTCATAAGCCTGCATCAGATAAATCTTAAGTTTCCCGATCTTGGAATGAGCTTTATCTGGTTTGAAAATTACATCCGGCTCTTTCAGGACGGACGTGCGATGGGTGCTTTGTTTAACACGATATTCTTTACCGTCTCAACCGTTGCACTTGAACTTGTATTTGGTATGATCATTGCAATTTTAATGGATCGCGCGCTGCGCTTTCGGGGTATTCTCAGAGCAACCGTGTTGATACCGTGGGCTATGCCGACAGTCGTCGCGGCAATGCTCTGGCGCTGGATGTATAACGATCAGTCCGGTATCATCAATGCAATTCTGTACGGAACGGGGATCATCCCCGAGTATATACAATTTCTTGCAGAACCGGCACTTGCCTGGACAGCAGTGATTGTTACCGAAGTGTGGAAGACAACGCCTTTCATGGCACTTCTTCTGCTTGCCGGTTTACAGGTAATTCCGCGTGAGGTGTATGAAGCAAGTGAAATCGACGGTGCATCGAAAGTACGAACGTTCTTTACTATAACATTGCCTCTGCTCAGGCCGGTGCTCCTTGTTGCGTTGTTATTCAGAACACTCGATGCATTCAGAGTATTTGATGTAATTTTTGTTATGACCGGAGGAGGACCCGGCAATGCCACCGAATCGTTATCATTATACACATATAAAACGATGTTCGGCGCGCTTGATTTCGGATACGGTTCAGCCCTGTCGGTATTAACATTTGTTTGTGTCATTATTATAAGTGTGCTCTATATAAAATTTATCGGAACAAGAGGGCAGCAATGAGATCAACACGCAAAGGAAAAATCGGCTTTGGAATTATCGTTATCGTTACGGTGGTATTAATGGTATTTCCTTTTGTGTGGCAGGTAATAACATCGGTAAAAAGTCCCGGCGAAATCTTCCAGGCACCTCCTTCTATACTTCCGGAGCAGATCTATACACAAAATTACAAGGATGTGTTTACCGCCGGAGTACCGTTTCACTGGTACCTCAGAAATAGTCTTATCATTGCAGGATTAACGACAATTGTCTGTTTGATTATCGGATCATTTGCAGCATACGTGCTGGCGCGGTTTAAGTTTAAAGGTCAGGCTCTTTTTCTCGGTATATTGCTGGCTGTTGCAATGTTTCCTCAGGTTGCTATCATCAGTCCGTTATTTTTATTCTTCCGGGATATCGGCTTATTAAATACCTATCCCGGATTAATACTCCCGTATACAACCTTTGCCCTGCCGTTAACCATATGGATATTAACAAGCTTTTTCAGAGAACTCCCGACCGATCTGGAAGATGCTGCATTGATTGACGGCTGCTCACCCTTTCAATCATTCTACCGCATCATCGTACCGCTCGCGGCACCGGGGATGGTAACGACCGCAATATTGGTCTTTATATTTGCATGGAATGAATTTCTTTTTGCATTGATTTTCAACACCGCAAATCATATGCGTACGGTAACAGTCGGTATCACTATGTTTCCAGGATTGCATGAGGTACCGTGGGGAACAATCTTTGCCGCATCGACAATTATAACACTTCCGCTTGTACTTATGGTATTGATACTACAGAAGAGAATTGTACAGGGATTAACGGCAGGCTCGGTAAAAGGATAGCGCTGCTACATTTTCCGGATATCATGTACCGCGAAACATTTTCGATTCGAACATATCGTTTCCCGTAAGTATAAAGCGATAAAAAACAAAAATCAATATCACAACTCAATCACATCGCTTCCATCGCGTTCGAGCGCGATCATAAGCAGTAAATAATCTTTCAAATGACGGGTGAGGAGGAAATTATTCCTGACATGTTCATATGCGTTCCGCGCTAATTCATCTGCCATAGTGGGATTATTTAAAATATCTATAATTCGTCGAGCGGTACCCTCTACTGTGTGCACAAGATACCCGGTAACACCGTCGATGATCTGTTTGCGGATCCCTCCGGTAGCGCCTCCTATCACCGGTTTGCGTTTCCACATCGCCTCAGTGACCGTCAACCCGAATCCCTCTTTTATCGATTTTTGTAAAACAACTGTTGATGCACGCTGTAAGGCGTTGATCTCTTTATCGCTGTACGCTGGCAGCAGAAGAATCTTAACATCCGGATCTTCCGCTCCCATCTCCTGGGCTTCCTGCAAAACAGCGGCTCCCTCAGGATCATCGGATGCCCCGCCGCCCGCAAGAACAAGCTGCACGTCATACCGTTTCTTTACTATTTTATACGCTTGAATGACACCGACAGGATCCTTTAATCTGTCGTACCGTGATATCTGGGTTATGATCGGACGATCAGGATCTAATTCATATTTTTCGATGATTTCATCGATAAAACTTTGCTCGAGGTCTCGATTTTTATCGGCAAGTGGGTCGATAGATGGTGCAATAAGAAATTGCGGAATCGGTAGTTGTTGTGAAAAATCGGGCATAGAAAAAACGGATGCATGATACTGATCTACATACTGTTGTAAAAAATCCCACAATTTTTTATTCGGCTGCGACACATCGATATGGCACCGCCATGCCCATTTTCTACCGATCTCATCCTTTTTTGCGATCAATCCTGCCGGCTGAGGGTCGTGTATCATTATGACATCACCGTATAAATTCATCGATTTAAGATTATCGCGGGTGGTCTCGCGATAGATTTCAAACATATCATCGGTAATATCATTTCCACTTCCGTGTAATGCATTATGAAATGCTTTCGTTACATTAAAAAATTCCTCACTGCCCTTTATAACGTCCCACGTGGCCTTAACACCCAGTTCATTGGTCAACGGTACAAGACGGTGTAAAATCTCGGCAACACCGCCCCCGACCGGTGTTGAATTGATATGTTGAATTGCTCTATCGTTTATATGATCGGCAATACGGTACAACTCATCGATAAACTGAGTGCCGACAATGGGGCGATATGCTTCAATGGAAATGGACATTGAAAAACTTCCTCTTAATTACATTTTATATTATTTATATAAAGAAATGATACGTTCACGTAGTTCTTCAAGATTAAAAGCGTAGGGATCAAGCCTGTTTATTTTCTCCGCTATATCCCGCGCCCCCATATCGGTCAGCCATACCGCAAAGTCGCTGGTCGTCCGTTGGAGCCGCAGACGAGATTCGAATACATGAAAGTAAAGCGATAAAGGTGAGATATGACGCAGACACTCAAAAAATTCATCAATCGTTCGCGCTTCGATCCCCGTCGGAAAGACAAAATTCTTGGCTTTACAAAAATGAAATTCTTCGCCCGGGGGGGCTTTTCGCGCACGCTCACCTTTTCTTTCATTCAGATCTTGCGTAATTGTTTTTATAATAGCATTACGCAAATCGGTGATCGTGGTGTAGTCGAGCATATCGATGCCGGCAATCTTCTCGGCCAATTTATGTTCCTGAAGTGCCCCCGAAATCCAGGAGGCAAAATCGTTATAGAACCGCTGGCGGACAAAATGATGTTCGATATAGGAAGCGTGGGTATGGTAAAAGATGGATGCACCTCCCACTTTTTTCAAATGCGCCAGCATATCACGTACCGTTACGGCACGCAGACCCGTTGCCTCCACAAGTCTTCGTTCGGTAAAAAAGCGAAAAACATTATTCATAAAGCACTCGTTTTATCCAACAACCATTGTAAAAAGTAACGGACTTCGGTAGGATTATTTACATAATATATAGCTTCAGTTTTAACTTTTGAATCACGGGCAACCTTTACAGTAACTGCCGATTCGTCAAAGACTTTAAATGCATCCTCGTCGGTTACATCATCGCCGATATAGATATTCGTTGCCCGTTTCTTTGCCATATTCTTTTGCATCCACTTAACTGCTTTTCCTTTATTCCAATTAAGGTTCGGACGAATTTCTACTACCTTTTTACCCCGAGTCAGTTTAACAATACCCCGGTCAATGTACCGGGCGGTAATCTCCCCGACAAGGCGATTTAATTCCGGGACGTGAGATGCCGGGACAGACCGATAATGGACACTTGCAGTTAAAGACTTATTCTCAACCCAGGCACCGGGTACGGTAAGAAGAACTTTATTTAAGTCTTCCGAAATTTTATTTATGGTTCTAACAACCTGCGCTGCATTGGGAACAATTTCGGTCCGTTTTACACCGCTAATTTCAAGCCCGTGGTTGCCTGCATACGTGATTCCGTTTAAATTAATAACGCTTTTGATATTATCGAGCGATCGGCCGGTTATAATTGAAACAAAGACTCTATCGAATTCTCGTATCTTTTGCAGAATGCTGGTGATTTCTTGAGGCACCTTAACTTTATCGGGAGAAGAAGCAATCGGTGTGAGTGTGCCGTCAAAATCCAAAAAAAGATTGACATTTTTCCGTTTCGATAGCAGTTCCTCTACCCGTTTAAGGTCATCAAGAACATTTTTAAGTTTACGATTTCCCGGTGGCATATAAGTCTCCTTATGGAATTGTATTATAGTATTTCTTTTTCTACGGCTTTGAGGTTGTCGTTGATCCAGTCATATATATTATGTGTCTGAACATACGCCCGCATTTTCTGCATCCGACGCCTCTTCTCTGCCTCCGGCATTTCGATTCCCCTTCTTATCATATCCGCAAAATGTTCGATATCAAATGGGTTAATAATAAGCGCTCTGTCAAGCTCAGCAACTGCACCGACAAACTCGCTTAATATTAATACACCCTTTTCATCGACCTGCGATGCAATGTACTCTTTGGCTACTAAATTCATACCATCGACAATCGAACTTACAATTGCCATATCAGCAATGCGGTAATAATTGACCAGCTCATGGTGCGGTACATTGGTTGAATAATAAATGATCGGAGTCCAATCATCGGTACCAAATTCATTGTTGATTTCGTCAATTATTTTTTCGATGAGATCTTTTAACTCACTATACTCCTGAATTTTTGTGCGGGATGGAACTGCAATTTGGATAAATGTGAATCGTTCACGGTATGCCGGATATTTTTTCAGGAATAATTTTATCGCCTGAACACGTTCATAGATACCTTTACTGTAATCAAGTCGATCAACACCAATACCGACGTATTTTCCTTCCAATTTTAATTTCTTTTTTATATCCGATAATTTAGATTGAATTTTATCATGCCGGGTCATATCTTCGAATTTATCATAGTCTATACTTATCGGTAACGGGATTAAACGGGTTTCATGTCCTTCATATGATATACGGTTATTTCTTCGGTCTACGATTGCATCCAGTTCCTGCTCAACGGTCTCTAAAAAATTCTGACAATAACGATTAATATGAAACGCAATCAGATCGCATCCGAGCATTCCTTTCAAAATTTCGTGCCGCTGTGGAATGACCCGGAATATCTCCCACGGCGGCCAGGGTATGTGCCAGAAGAGTGAGATAGTGAGATCACGCATTCGCTGCCGCAGCATGTATGGTAAGACGGTAAAATGATAATCCTGGATCCAAATTACGTCTTTATCATTTTTTATCTCAGGAATAATTGAATCGGCAAACTTTCGGTTCACTTCAAAATACCGCTGCCAATGCCGCATCCTGAACCGGGCTTTCTCAATGAGCATATGACTTAACGGCCAGAGCGCCTGATTAGCATATCCGTAATAGAAACCATCGACTTCTTTTTGATCAAGCCAGACCCGTTTCAATGTATAGGCAGGATCATCAGGCGGTACTTTAACCTTTCCATTTTCATCACATACCTCTTTATCGGCACTGCCGCTTCCCCAGGCAATCCACGTTCCCTGAATCGCACGCATTACCGGATCGAGGGCCGAGGTTAATCCACCGGCGGGGGTATCAACCTTAATGCCATGTTTTGTTCTTCTATGGATATATGGTTCTCGGTTTGATACAAGGATAAGGGATCTATCGGCAAATCGTTCACGGTATAATTGACTGATAGTTTCTGCATTCACGTGGGAAAACCTCTATTTATTTGAGAGAACACCTCGCAATTATTGTTCCAATCTTGTCTTCAACTCGTCTAAAATAGTGTTCAGATCAACTTCTTCTTCTTTTGCTATATCTTCGAGCGTCTTGACTCTGGCAGAAATACTGGTGAAATTGGTATCTTTGAAGTGTTTTTGTAATACCGATTCTGCCTCGGGGTGCAGGTGTAGCAATACGCTCAGCGGAGTGTCTGGTTTAATTTCAATTTTCATGTGCATCCTCCAATATTTCGCTTTGTCATATATTTCATAACATTCCCTCTTCTACAAGAAAATGAAAAAAATGAAAAAAGCAAATAAAAATGCTATATTATATTAATTTATACAAAATTTTTAATAAAAAATTAAGAAATTTTAGTGAAACACTACATTCTTGACGGGCATAATATCATGCACAAAGAGCCGGAGTGGAGATCCATTTTATCATCAAATCCGGTTCAGGCACTCAACAAACTCATACTTGTGTGTCAACGCATAACTGCTGGTAAGAATAAAAAATGCACAATATACTTTGACGGATCACCACCCGGTGATATCATCAAGGGGGGTAAAAACATTCAGGTTACATTTTCATACGACCGCGATGCAGACGCGCTGATAAAATCGCTCATTGCACGGTCGAAAAATCCCCGAAATTTAGTTATTATATCAGACGATAGTGAAATTCAACGTACTGCACGTGCATATAGCTGTGGCATACAATCCGTACAGAAATTCTTAACGGAGATCACATCAAATCGGGACACGGACGAATCCGATAAACCACCGGTTAATGATATATCAATAGAAGAGTGGTTACGATTATTTAACAAGAAAAAATGAATTGTGAAACTTTTATAAGAGTAATATGGTTTTGTTACTAGTATATCTCCTTCAATCGATGAGTACATGAATACACAGAACATTATTATTATCGGCTCGGGTCTCGGTGGACTATCCGCTGCATTGCGTTTATCATCCCTTGGCCATAAAGTGACCGTACTTGAAAAACATAGTACAGCAGGCGGAAGACTAAATCAAATAAAGGCCGACGAATTTACATTCGACCTTGGTCCCTCCTTTATGAGCATGACATATGAGCTCAAGGAATTATTTGAGAGCTGCGGCATTGACATGCCCGTTCGATTAGTCGAGCTCAATCCTATATATCAGGTCTATTTTGAAGATCGTGAAAAACCTTTCAGAATCTGGAAAGACCTCAACAAACTTGAACAAGAGTTTGCCGGTATCGAACCCGATCTTGCGAAAAAAGCAGAGCGGTATCTCAAACGTGCGGGCCAGATATTTCACGATACCGAATATCGTGTCGTAAAGAGAAATTTTAAAAATAAACTTGACTACATTTTAAAGTTAACACGCGTACCGCCAAAACATCTTCCTTTTCTTTTTAAAAATATGTGGAAGGAAGTCGAGAACAATTTTTCTTCGGAAGAAATTCGAATCATTTTCTCACTGGTTGCATTTTTTCTCGGATCAACACCTTTTCAGACACCAGCAATTTATACGATACTGAACTACACCGAGCTAAAACACGATGGCTACTGGAAAATTGAAGGTGGCATGTATCGGCTGGTTGAAGCATTGGTGAAACTTCTGGAAGAAAGAAACGTCAAAATTGTATATAATACAGAGGTGACCGGCGTAGAACATACAAACGGCACACTCAATGCCGTTGTCGATCAAAACGGTAAACAATGGAAAGCTGACCTGTTCATTGCAAATGCCGATGCGGCAAGTTTCCGCGGTACTATATTACATCGGCCAAACTATTCGGAGAAACATCTCGATGCCATGGATTGGACACTTGCACCATTTACAGTTTATCTAGGTGTCCGTGGGAAAATCGACGGTTTGATGCATCACAATTATTTTCTCGGCAGCAACTTCCGCGGTTATGCAGATACAATTTTTACATCGTCGATCAGTCCGCAAAAGCCATATTATTATGTTAACGTCCCGACCAAATCCTATAGTGAATGTGCACCCGAAGGATGTGAAAATGTTTTCATCTTATGCCCCGTGCCGGATCTGCGCTTCAAGAAAGATTGGTCGGATAAAGAGCAGCTCGCAGATACAATAATCAGCGACCTGTCAAAGCGAACAGGCTTCGATATTCAAAAAAACACTCTACAACGGATTACCCTGAGTCCAGTTGAATGGGCGGATATGTTGAATCTCTATAAAGGGTCGGGACTCGGGCTTGCTCACGGCATGAATCAAGTAGGTGCATTTCGCCCACGTAATAAAGACGAAAAGCTTTCAAATTTATACTACGTTGGGGCATCAACCGTTCCCGGCACTGGATTGCCGATGGTAATTATAAGCTCCAAACTGGTATTAGAAAGAATACTAAATGATAATGGATCAGTACTCAAAAATTAGTTATAAGATCAGTAAATCCATAACGACCGAATACAGTACGTCGTTCAGTTTGGGGATCATAGCCTTTTCTCCAAAATATAAAGATGCTATATATTCGATTTACGGATTTGTACGAATTGCCGATGAGATTGTGGATACATTCCATAATCATGATAAACAACGCCTTTTCGAAAAATTCAGGTGCGATACCTCTGATGCCATTGAACAGGGATTATCCACAAATCCGGTACTCCACGCATTTCAACGTACGGTCAAAATGTATAACATCGACCGTAAATATATCGATGCCTTCCTGCACAGCATGGAATTAGATATTCATAATTCGCATTACGAACGCCCTCTGTATAATAAATACGTATACGGATCGGCCGAGGTTGTGGGGTTAATGTGCCTGAAAATATTTTGCAACGGGAATGATGCATTATTCAACGAACTCATTCAGCCTGCGCGAGCTCTTGGTTCCGCATTTCAAAAAGTTAATTTTTTACGTGATATACGGAGCGACCTGCACGACCGTGGAAGAATATACCTGCCCGAGGTTTCGGATAAAGCATGGATAAATAACGAGGCAAAAGAAAAACTTGAGGAAGAAATCGAAGAGGAGTTTGCAAAAGCGCTTCCCGGCATCCTAAAGCTTCCGCCGGGTTCCAGGCTTGGCGTATATTCGGCATATCTTTATTATTACGTATTATTTAAAAAAATCCGCAGGAAAAAAGTGGCGGAGCTTCTGGAGCAACGCGTTCGAATATCCGACTTTACAAAACTTGCCCTTTTATGCAAATCAATAATCACTATCCGGTTTCAAAGATAATTATATGAAAAAAGCAGTGCTCTCTTGTTGTATACTCCTGATGTGTCAAATCATTATTATTGCCGATGATTCTCCATCATCCTCATCACGCGAAGAGCTTGATCCATACAGATTGACATTTATCCGTCACGGTTTTTACGAATCGGTCACAAGCCATGCAAAAACTGATAGAATGATTGCATTCATTGAATCAACATTTTCCGAGGACTACATCTCCAATGAACCCATATTGCTATCGTATTACGGTGCTCTGAATGCCTTAAAAGCTAAACACGTTTTTAATCCATTTTCGAAAATATCGCACCTGCGTTCTGCACTGAATAAACTTGAGGAAGCGACAATCGATGGTGCATGTAATCTTGAAGTCAGATTTTTACGGTTCTCGGTGCTGCATAACCTCCCCTCTTTCCTCCGGAAAAGCGAGGAACTGGAAAAAGAGATATATGCAGTTTTTGAACTTCTGGTTGTAGATGAGAAATACCGGGAACTCGACAGCGAAACGGCATTCAATGTTATTGAATTCGTTCTCGACTCCAAGCGGCTCGATGAGGAACAGCACAAACAATTAGAATCACTCGCAGAACGATTACAGAAATATGAGCACGTATCTACTGATTAATGTACTTATTATTGCTATTCCCCTCTTGTTTTCATTTGAACGTAAGGTACAGTTTTTCCGGAGACTTCCTTCTATCCTGACCTCTATCGTTGTGGTCGGTATCCCATACATCATCTGGGACGTAGCAGCTACAGCCCGGGGAGATTGGGCATTCAACAGCGAATATGTCCACAATCTGCGCATCGCTGGATTACCGATTGAAGAAATCCTTTTTTTTGTGACTGTCCCGTATGCATGCATATTCATATATGAAACGCTGCGGGCATACATCCCCGACCGGTCGCTGAATTTTTCGTACTGGATTCCTGCAATACTTGCCGTTGCATGTATTATTATTTCGATCGTATATTCACATCAGGAATACACCAAAACAGTATTGTTATTTACCGGGGCATTCTTTATACTCTCAACGCTGTTCCATTTATCACTAATACGTTCAAAATTATTCTGGCTTTTTATAGTGATATCTTTCATTCCGTTTTTGATAGTCAATTACACGTTGACCTCACTCCCCGTTGTAACGTATGGCGAGGAAGCTTTTTCCGGAATTCGAATAACTACCATTCCATTTGAAGACTTTATATATTCATTTTCACTGCTTGCATTTAGCGTATTGATATACAGATTGACTCTTGACCGATGGCAACCTCACCTAAAATAGCAATTATCGGAGCAGGTCTCGGCGGACTCACTGCATCCATCTATCTCGCCCGTACGGGTGCCCGGGTTACGGTATATGAAAAGAACGATCATCCGGGCGGCAAGGCAGGAAATATACACGGGAACGGTTTCAGGTTCGACACCGGACCTTCATTACTGACTCTGCCGTTCGTCCTGCAGGATATTTTTACCTTTGCAGGAAAAAATATTGAAGATTACCTTACTATAGAAAAGCTGAACATTCTGTGCAAATATTTTTATCCTGATGGATCTATACTCAATGCTTATGCCGAAAGCGGTGCGTTTGCCGGTGAGATCGAGCGGGTTTCAGGTGATACCGCATCACAGGTACAACGCTATCTCCGGTATTGCAAAACTATTTTTGACCGGACAGCGGATCTTTTTCTGTTTAACGACTTCCGGCAACTTAAAAATATCTTTCGCAGTTCATCGTTGAAAACACTTTTAAAATTATACCAGATCGATCCATTCCGTACCATGCATCGGGCAAATGCATCTTTCTTCACCGATCCGAAGATCATTCAGCTTTTCGACAGATACGCAACCTATAACGGTTCCGATCCCTACAAGGTACCGGCTACGCTGAATATCATTCAACACGTGGAATACAACCTCGGCGGCTTTATCGTGCGGGAAGGAATATATGAGATACCCAGAACACTGATGAACATCGCACGGGAATTGGGAGTTGAATTTCAATGTAACACTGATATAACAGAAATACTTTACAAAGATAAAACTATAACCGCTATACGTTCACACGATAAAACAGTGGAATATAACGCCGTCATCTCGAACGTGGATGCCGGTTACACGTACTCCTATCTGCTTGAAGATAAAAAAGGAAAAGATGCACGTCGTTATTTTCAACAGGAACCATCATCGTCTGCACTCGTATTTTATTGGGGAATTAAGGGTACTATAAAGCAGCTTGAAACCCATAATATATTTTTTTCAAAGAACTATACATCAGAATTCGATGCAATTTTTAATCGGCACCAATGTCCCGACGATCCGACTATATATGTATACATCTCTTCACGGTTCTGTGAAGACGATGCTCCGCCGGGACACGAAAATTGGTTTGTTATGATAAACACGCCATATAATTCAGGACAGGACTGGGAAAGCGAAACCCAACGACTGCGAAAAATTATTCTGGAAAAACTGTCATCGTCATTACGGACAAATATTGAATCAAAAATAGTATTTGAGCGGACACTAACACCCGTTTCAATTGAAAAACAAACCGGCAGTCTGTATGGAAGTTTGTACGGCATTTCATCGAATTCGCGGTTTGCTGCATTTCTCCGGCAGCCGAATAGATCGAGAGATTACCGGGGACTTTACTTCTGCGGCGGAAGTGC
>SL_3KL_010_SEDDRAFT_10000343_pt1 | contig 36705 bp, 32 predicted proteins | sample SodLakKL_010_SED_2_FD_10381 | JGI IMG/M metagenome (IMG submission 10381) | reverse complement strand
AAATCAAACACAAAAATGGTCTGATGACGGATAATTCTACAATTCAACGATTCTAAAGTTGTCAAACAACCCATTTTTATCTTACTTGGGATATTTAGGTTCAATAGTAAATCTATTTCCAGTTGCTCGTATTTCTTTAGCAATGATTGTAATCCCATTGTTGAAAAGTGGGAAATAGGGGCGTTTTGATTGATTTATCAATGTATTCCGAATTTCCTTATTAACAGGGTTCCAATCTTGCCAATGCCGTATATTGTCATAAAAAATCGAGGTAATGATATCACCGTCTTCAGTCTCAATTAATTTTAAATATTCCGGTCCGCTTAGAAATCCAATGTATGCTTCTTCAACATTTGGTAAATCTGGTAAAGTTGTTCTTTGTGAGAACACAATTTCTCTGGAAATTGCATTTTTACTCTGAATGTATAGATTTTGAATCTTCGATGCCCCAATAGGTTGGAACGTTACCTCTCTGAATAAACCCAAATCTTCTGTAGAATTCCGTTCGGCTTCTAATCTGGCGACTATATTCTGATCATTCTCCCATTTTCCAGAAGTGCAATAATATAAATGGCATTTTGGGTTACCTTTTGTGAATTTGCTACTTCTTTTTAGTATCTCAGTGATAATTTCGCTTTTCTTTTTAATCGCTTCGTTTTGGACTAAAGTGGGAGCTTCTGACATAAAGTCACGAACCCCAAAACCAAATTGTCCAATTTTTGCAGAATCAAAACCTTGAGATCTTTCAGCTTGGTTGAATACCATTGTGACATCCAAATAACCATTTGTGCTTTCCAAATCCTCTATTTCAATGGAATCAGTAACCAGTGACCCATTAACAATAATTGCCAATGTATCGATGGCTGAGTCTCCACCACTACCTGTAGCAATGTCATAACTGCTAAAAGTTTCAGTATAATGTTTTGATGTTACTAAATAGCCTGTGAAATGCTCAAATTGAGTTGCCTCGTCCAATCGAGTTAATTCTTCACTGACAACATACTCCTGAAGAAGTGATGATGTTATTCTATCCATAACTAAACTCGTTTATTTATAATGATTAGAGTAATATGATTCCCTGCCATAAAAACCATTTGCCCTGAATAATCTACTAAGAAAAACTACCCCAATAATAATTCAAATAACCTTCGTGTGCAATCTAACCCTCAATTGCTTCCGATGATATGATGGGCACTCTGTTCAAAACTCTGCGAATTTCGGAGAAAAATTTCAAGACACCTTTTTCATTCATATCTTGAAAAGAAAAACTGTATGAAAACAGGTAAAATTTTTTCCGTCATAATTTTTCTGATCGTTTCCGCTTTATTGAATTATGCCGTTTTACCGGCGCAAGATGTTGAAGAGCTGATATCCGAAAAAGCCGTGGCTTTTGAAGAGCGCTCTGAACTCGCATCCCTTGCCGGGCTGATTACGGGTGAACGGCTTGTGCTGATGGGGGAGGCTTCTCACGGAACATCCGAATTTTATACCAAACGAGCTTTTTTGAGCAAACACCTGGTCTCCGAAAAAGGCTTCAACTACATCGCCGTTGAGGCCGACTGGTCTTCGTTTTCTAGAATCAACGAATTTGTGAAACACAAGCCGGGCGCTGCCCAAACGCTGGAAGAAGCGATGGATGCCATCGAACGCTGGCCGTTGTGGATGTGGAGAAACCAGGAGACGAAAGCGCTGGTTGGCTGGCTGCATGAATATAACCGCGACCGTGCGCCGGAAGATCGCGTGGGAATCTACGGAATTGATGTTTATGACAACAACAAGGTGATGGAAGATGTTGTTGATTGGATTTCGGAAATTGACAGCAGGCAGGGCCGGAGGGCTGACAACGCCTATTCGTGCCTGACCCGTTTCCCCGATCCGGGCGGATACTTGCAGATGGTGGCACGAACCGGTGAAGATTGCTCGGAAGACCTTCAGGAAGTGCTTGAGATTGTCCGCAGCCTCGAAGGCCACGAGGATGCCACCCGCTGGGGATTTTTCCGAGCCGAGCATGGCGCCAAGGTGGCCATTAATGCAGAATTGCATTTTCGCGGGAACCTTCAGCAGGATGCTTCATCGTGGAATGCCAGGGCGTCTCATTTTTATCTCACGGCCGAGCGCCTGCTTGAATATTACGGCGAGGACAGCCGCGGCATCATCTGGGCACATAACACACATATCGGGGATGCCCGTGCCACCGACATGGCCAATTTTGGGATACACAACATCGGCCAGTTGAGCAGGGAGTCGCTGGGAGAAGAAAATACCTTTGCCATCGGTTTTGGAACCTATACCGGAGAAGTTCTTGCCGCCTATGAGTGGGAGGGAGACATGACTGAAATGAACACTCCCGAAGCCATGCAGGGAAGCTGGGAGTACCTGCTGAGGCAATCCGGCCCTGAAAAATTTTATATCGATTTCAGAGATGATGAGCTGTCTTCAGCCCTCCGGGAACAGATTCCGCACCGGGCCATCGGGGTAACCTACAACCCGGCCAACGAACAGAATAATTATGTGCCAACGGTACTTCCCGAAAGGTACGATGCATTTATTTTCATCAGGGAGACCAATATTCTTGACCCATTAGACTAATATTGTTTTATCTTTACGGCTGATTTTTGCCCTGTCAGAGAAATTTTCCTCTAACGGGGTTTTACCCGGAATACAGCCAGTTAGTCTATGCGAATTTATTCAAGATCAGTTCTTCTGTTTTGCCTGTTTTTATTCTTTGCCGATTCAGCAAAATCCCAGCTTTTGAATGTGGAACGAGTGCGCGGTGATGCCGACACCACAGGCTGGCACGGCGATATGGGATTCGATTTTTCATTGAGCCGCTACAAAGACAGGGTGTTAAAAATCGGGAATAACACGAATACATCGTACTATTCGGAAAAGCACAGTTACCTTTTTTTAAACAGCATAGAGCTTGTAAATGTTGACGGCTCATCTCTGATCAGCAGCGGTTATTTTCATATCCGGTCTGAACTTTTCCGAAAAAACAGCCTGTCACCAGAACTGTTCATTCAATACCAATATAACCGAAACATGGGCTTGGAGAACCGTGCGCTGGCAGGGGGCGGGGTTCGCTACACCTTCCTGGATTATGAAAATTTATCAGGCAATATCGCCACCGGTTTGATGTATGAATTTGAAGAGTGGAAACTGGGTGATGAAGATGCGGTTGAAAATCAATACCTGAAAAGCACGAGCAACATCTCCGTCATTGGGCGGATCAATCCCCAAACATCCATTCTTCTGACGGGATATTACCAGGCACGGCCCCAGCGGTTTTTCAGGCCGCGGGCAATTATGGAAAGCCAGTTAAATGTGAGAATGAGCCGCTATGTCACCCTCTCCGTCAGCTTTACCATGCAGCACGATGCCAAACCGATCATTGACGTTCCCAAGCTGACCTATGAGCTGAAAAACGGAATTTTGATCAATTTTTAAATTCCAGGTTATCTCAATTATTAAATAACAGGTTGGGAAAGACTCCCGAAGTCTTTCAGATTTACATGAAACAATGGTTAATATAATCTGTCAACCCTTTTGGCAGTGTCGTTCCTGTTGTGTGCAATGCATGACCCATAATCGAGTGATCTCTGCTTTAGAGTACAGCATTGAGAATACTGCATTAAACAATCCATGCCCAATCCCTTCGATTCTATTGGTTGCTTTTTCCAATTGAATAGACTCGGGATTTTTTCGCCGCTTTGCTAATCCCCGGGCTGCGTTCGGGTTCAAACGCCAGGGCGTTTTTCACCCCTCACTGACCCGGGGCTATGATGCCAGCCGCTCCTATCGGAGCTTGATGATGCTTCCATCTACGGCCTATTCGTCAAAATTGCCGATTTGGTTTGGCTATAGACTGGTTGCGGGTGAGTAGTGCATTTGCCTGGATGGATGACTCAAATGTAAGAGAGATACATGGACCGTAAAAATCCCGGCAGGGATGACCGATATTATAGCCCCGGGTGAAGCGGCAATCAGACTTGCGAAGCAAGAATGATGGAGCGCAACCCGGGGAGGTCAGAGCAACAAGAAGAGACCCCGAGGCATTAAGCCTGTCAAAGCACGAGAACACATTCGAGGGGTTGCCGGGAAAGACTCCAGACTCCAGACAAACCCGTACAGGTTTTAGTTCATAAATGGTAGCTAATCCCTTTTGGAAAGAAGTTACCATTCATCGAATTGCATGACCCAAATTTTAACATAAACACTACTAAACTGTTGATATTATTGAATCCATAGTTTAAGCGTCTACGACGTGCATAAAACTGGAATAAGGACACATGTTATCTCAATTATAGAATGACAGTTCGGAAAAGACTTCCGGAGTCTCATCTGCCGATATTTTATTGTTGACATGGCAGTAACACCTTTTTTTGATTATGATAGCCTTGATCTTTGTTTAATCTCCTTTTAAACAACTGGATTTTTTGTCAATTAATATCTGCTGGCTGGCGGAGTGTAAACCTCAGACAATGTTATAAAAGGCTTACGCCCTTTTAGGGCTTTCCGTTGAGATTGATTTTCATCACATAGGACTTCGTCCCATGCTATTGCCGGACATCCCTTTAGGGGTTTATTGATCGCCAAATTCAAAGATTTATATCGCCAGGAACGACCTATGGAAAATTCACAATAATCAATTAAACTCTGCTCAGTTCACTCTCGAGTAATAATTTTTTTACAGCCTCCCGGTTTTTGGAATGCGTAATGGATTTGGCTTCCGGTTCATACAGATACTCCATCAGCTCCTGGTGATATTCGTTGATTTTTCCCCTCACAATTTTCATCGTGCTGTTCATCAGGCCGTTTTGTTCATTAAAACCTTCAGAAAGCACCCCAACCGAAGCCGGCAGCCAGCGTTCAGGAAACTGTCCGTCGTATTTTCCGCCTTTGCGGTAGGCATCAATTTCTGCCTGGATGATGTTCAGGGATTCATCAACCGCTTTATCGTCGGTTGGATCTATTCCCTTGCGCTTTAAACGCTGAACCAATCCCTGGCGGTTTGGAAATATCAACCCGGTTGTGTAGGGGTCCTGGTTATTGTGGAGCAGCGCTTGTTCAATCACAGAAGACTGGTCAGCCAGTGCTTCCTCGATCGATTCGGGGCTGTATTTTTCGCCGTCGTTTGAGATCAGCAGGCTTTTGAATCGGCCCAGAACGTAGAGAAAACCGTCTTCATCCATATACCCGAGATCGCCGGTGTGGAGCCATCCATCCACGATGGTATCCCGGGTTGCCTCCTCGTTTTTCCAGTATCCTTTCATCACATTTTCGCCTTTTATGATGATTTCACCTTTTTTGCCGGGCGGAAGTTCGTTACCGTTGTCATCAATAATTTTCAAATCCATCATTTTTACGAGCTTTCCTGATGAGCCCAGCTTATGGTGATCGGGCACATTGGATGAAATGATCGGTGTGGCTTCAGACAGGCCGTACCCCTGGTACATCGGCATGCCGATGGCATAAAAAAAGCGCTGAAGTTCGATATCGAGCAGGGCGCCGCCGCCAATAAAAAACTCCAGTTTGCCCCCGAAGTTCTCGCGGATTTTGCTGAACAGGATTTTGTCAAACAGTTTTAATTGCAAACGGCTCAGTATATCCAGACTGTTTTTATTAATACCTTCCCGGTTGTATTTATAGGCAACATTCAGGGCATAATTGAATAATTTTTCTGCTTTCGGCCCCTTTTCCCTGATGCCCGACTCAATGTTTTTCCGGAAATTTTTTGCAAGCGCAGGCACACTCAGCAGCAGGTTTGGCTGAATTTCTTTGATGTTTTTCGGAATATTCCGAAGGGTTTCAAGCGGGGTATTGCCGGTTTCAATCATAGCGATGCTTGCCCCGCTGGCCATAAAACTGTACATCGCGGCTGTGTGGGCAAACGAATGGTCGAGCGGAAGAATGAGCAGGGTTTTAAAATGTGGCGGAATATTCATCAGCGTTAAAGCCTGCTCCACGTTGGCTGTGTAATTGCGGTGCGTAAGCATAATTCCCTTTGGATCGGCCGTGGTACCGGACGTGTAAGAGATGTTTGCAATGTCATCAGGACGAACACTGTTTTTGCGTTCGTTCAGCGATTCTTCGTGATGCTCCAGATAGGTTTTTCCAAGCTGCATCACTTTTTTGAAACTGATTTCATCCTGTTGGTATGAATCCGGCTCATCCAGCAAAATAATCTGCTTCAGGCCAGGCAAATCTTTTTTAATTTCCATCACCTTATCCCGGTGGTGGCGTGATACAATCAAAATTCCCGTATCCGAGTGTTTTAACCTGAACCGGAGTTCGCGGGGTGTCAGCTTAATAGACAAAGGCACGTTAATGGCGCCGGTATACACAATCCCGAGTTCGGAAACCACCCATTCGGTTCGTCCCTCGGAGAGCAGGGCAATACGGTCTTCTTTTTCAACGCCGAGCGACATCAAACCGGCGGCAAACTTGCGTACCTGTTGCAGCGTTTTTTTATAGGTTGTGGGCTGGTATTTTCCCTTCACTTTTTCCCACATGTAAGGATTGTTGTTGTACTGAGCTGCATACCCCTCAAGAAATTCTACAAGTGTTTTCATGGCTGTTAGATTTATCTGTTGGTGCCGGTATTCTCCGGGCTCTCTTATTATTGAATCCAGAGATGATTTATAATCCTGAAAAATCAGAAAACGCTGTAAATATTTCGTGAATTCGGGAGCAAAATCAGGGATTTCCTTACAGCAGAATCAGCAATCTGCGCACCTCAAAAAATGATAATAAAAGTGCAGGTTGATATATTTCAGTAATATGGTGAAATAGAAAGAATCAGCTGAAATTGAAAAATGCCGGTTGTTGAAAAACTTTTATTTCATTGACATTAAAAAAATCTGATGGGAGCCACAATCAGAGACACCAATGTTTCTGTTGAGTTTTCTGGCTTGAAAACCGAGGAAAATAATGAAAAAGCTGTACCTGACACTCTTTTTACTCAGCTTATCGGCACATTGTTTGTTTGCACAATGGACGCCTGATACACTCTATTATGAATTTGATGAAATTGAAGTAACGGCTACAAAAACATCCCGAACACTATCTGAAATTCCCGGCCGGGTGGATGTGCTGACCTCCGATATGATGGCAACCGTACCTTCTTTAACACTGGTGGATAAAATCAGGGCGGTTTCCGGTATTAACACATCAAGCAGCTTCGGGATGTTTACCATGCGGCCGAATGTGACGCTTCGCGGGCTTTCGGGAGAAGACCAAAGCCGCACACTGGTAATGATTGACGGAATTCCCATCAACAATTCCGATACGGGAGGCGTGAATTGGAACAGTGTGCATACCGGCAGCGTGAGGCAGGTGGAAGTGTACAAGGGGCCGGGTTCATCACTTTACGGGAGCAATGCCATGGGCGGAGTTATCAACATCATCACACAAACTCCCGATGTTTCGTTTTCTGGCTCTGCCGGAATTTCTTACGGAACGTTTAATACCCTTCAGAACCATATACACATCAACAGCCGCCCGAACGACCGCCTAAGTTTACAATTAGGTGCTTTTTATAATTACAGCGATGGTTATATCACCACACCGGATTCTCTGCGAACCGATTTTGATAAAGCCAGGTATGTGGACGACAAAGGCTTTAACGGCAGGGTTACATATAAAATCAGAGAACTGCTTGAAATTACGGCAGGCTACGATCTCTTTTTGAATGACCGCGGCGAGGGGCGTCAGATCAGGGAACCTGGAATGTATCGAAAATTTGATCAGAACCGGGCGCGCCTGAATATCAGGGGAGAACAGGACGATTTCCGGTATTCACTCAATATGTTTTTTCAGAGAGAGGATTATTTCAGGGTTAGCGAGCGTGAGAGAAGCGGCGAATATTCACGGTTTAACGTAGAATCTGACCGCGATGACTGGGGTGTTTCTCTCGATCTGTTTCAGGATGTTGGCGCGCATTCTTTAACTGCCGGTGTGGAAGCAAAAATCGGGTCTGTGGATGGCGGAGATTTTTACCAGACATCGGATGATGTGGTCATCAACAGGGGAAAAATGCGGTTTCTTTCAGGATATTTTCAGGATGAAATCAGCCTGATGGACAACCGCATGCATGCACAGCTCGGCATCCGCTACGATTATGTGACATTTTATGACGGATTTTTTGAGGCAACGACACCACGACTAAGCGGCTACAACGGCGAACTGGATACCAACAACTGGTCAACCTTCAGCCCCAGGGCGGCCATCCGGTTCACTCCGGAAAGGTCACTCAGCGGATATATTTCGTACGCCCGCGGTTTCAGAGCTTCCATTCTGGACGACCTTTCACGAACGGGAATTTTATGGGGAAGGGATAAAATCGCCAATCCTGAACTCGGCCCGGAAACCCTTGATAATTATGAAATCGGGATGGATATTCGGCCAGTCTGGAATATGATCATTTCTCCGAGCTTGTTCTATTCGCGCGGCAGCGATTTTCTATATTTTGTGGAGATGGAGGATGATGACTCCGTATTCAGGCGAGAGAATGTTTCGTCAGTCAGAATTGCCGGCGCTGAGGTGGATTTGAGGTATTTTATCAGCGATAACCTGACCTTTACTGCCAGCTATACCCGACATCTGTCAGAAATTCTTTCCTTCCCCGAACGCCCGGACCTGGAAGGCAACGTGCTGACCTTCGCTCCCGGCCATCAGCTCAAGGGGTCGGTAAGCTGGAACAGCCGGCTGGCCAATATCGGAATTTATGCACTCTATAAAGGCAGCCAGTACATCACCGATGATAACAGCGAAAAAATCGAGCCATACACGACTATGGACATCATTGTTTCCAGGAGATTTATGGAAAGTTTTTCACTTTCTGTTGAAGTGATGGATATTCTGGACAACCGGCACATGGAAACCATCGTGGATATGTCGCCCGGCAGAATGCTGAATGTAAGAATTGGGTATGATTGGTAGAAACCACAGATTTAATTTATGGCTGCTTTTTTTGATGCTGCCGCTGTTTATACTTTCGGCCTGTGCGGGTGATAGTGAGAGAGACCGGGAAGGTGAATTTCAGGTCATCCGTGACATGACAGGCCGCGAGATATCTGTTCCTGCCGAGATAAACCGGGTTATCGGGCTAAGGGCCGGTGCACTGCGTATGCTCACCTACCTGGACGCTGCTGATCTTGTGGCCGCAATTGAGGAGCCGGAGAGAACGGCGATTCGTCCCTATCTGCTGGCTTATCCCGAATTGAAGGAACGGCCCGGTGCTGGCCCGTTGATGGGCGGCGACCTGGAGCTGATTGTATCCGCAAGGCCTGATGTCATTTTTATGACCTTTACCAGCCGCGGCCAGGCCGATGAACTGCAGAGAAGAACCGGGATCCCCGTTGTTGCTTTGGAGTACGGAGATTTTTCAAACCGCAGAGATCTTTTTTTCGATTCTTTGAAACTGATGGCGGCCGTACTCGGAAAAGAAGATCGGGCAAAAGAGCTGTTTGAGTATGTTCAAGGCTCTTTGCAGGAACTTCAGCAGCGGACTGAAGATATTTCTTTTGAAGAACGACCGAGGGTTTACATAGGAGGGGTCTCCTACAGCGGAACTCAGGGAATATCATCAACCGAGCCGCACTATCCGCCATTCCGTTTTATCGGCGTCAGGAATGTAGCAGAAAAGCTTGATGAGGGCCGCATCAACCCGATTCAGGGCACCTTTATCGATAAAGAGCAGCTTATGATGTGGAATCCGGATGTTCTGTTTGTAGACCTTGCAAGCCTGAGCATTACACAAGCGGAAATTTCGCGCGGCACGCCTCTTTATTCGGGTTTATCCGCACTTCAGCAGGGGCAGGTTTACGGATTGCTGCCGTACAACAACTATGCTGCCAATTACGAAAATATTCTGGCAAATGCGTGGTATGCTGCCAGGGTGCTTTTTCCGGATGAATTTGATGATGTAATTTTTGAAGAGAAATTGGATGAAATTTATGAAGCGTTTCTTGGAAAGCCGGTGTATGAAGAATTAAAAGAAGCCTGGGGCGGATTCCGGCAGCTTGAAGCAGGATCGTATCAACAATAATATGTAAGGTATGAGACTTCCGAAGTCTTCATCGACACTACAAAAAGTTTGATAGTTAAAATGAAACAATGTTTTATTAAAACCAGAAAGACTTCGGAAGTCTTTCCCAACCGCCCATTCTATGATTGACATATCAGCAGAGTAAATATGAATACCTCAGATCTTCTTCAGGACTACACCCGCTATACACGCCGTAGGATTTTGTTCATTCTGCTGGTTTTGCTGGGTATCGTGTTTGTAGGAATGTATGCGATGGTTGTCGGGGCGGCAGGTATTTCACCCGGTGATATCATCCGCGTATTTACCGGCAGGGGAGATCCGGTCTCGGAACAAATTATTCTGAATATTCGCCTGCCTCGCGTACTTGCTGCGTTGCTGGCCGGACTTGCACTTTCGGCATCCGGAGCCGTTATGCAGAGTTTGTTGCGAAATCCACTGGCCTCACCGTTTACACTGGGAATTTCCGGCGCGGCGGCATTCGGAGCCTCTTTTGCGATTGTATTTTTTGGTTCGGCAGGAATTGCATTCATGCCCTGGCTTAATGAGCAGTATATTGTGATGTTTTCGGCATTTGCATGGAGCATGGTTAGTACAGGGTTCATCCTGGCCATTGCCCGTTACCGGGGAGCCACACCCGAGGTGATGATCCTTGCCGGAATTGCGATTGGGTCACTCTTTGGAGCAGGTGTATCGGCGCTGCAATACGTGGCAACCGATGTGGAACTTGCAGCAATCGTTTTCTGGATGTTTGGTGACCTTGGACGTGCCGCCTGGAACGATGTATTGATTTTATCGGTCATTCTTTTCCCGCTTCTGATCTATTTTTCATTGAAGGCCTGGAGTTATAAAGCCCTTCAGTCGGGTGATGAATTTGCCCGGAGTTTGGGTGTAAATGCCTTTCGGGTTCGCCTGACCGGAATGCTGGCTGCATCACTTGCCACGGCGGTGGTGGTAAGTTTTTATGGCATCATTGCCTTTGTGGGATTGGTGGTGCCGCACATTGTCCGCCGGTTCATTGGCGGAGACGATTCATTTTTAATTCCTGCTTCCGCACTCTTCGGGGCAGTATTTTTGCTGCTGTCGGATACGGTGGCGAGAACCCTCTTTTCACCGGTCATTCTTCCGGTTGGCATACTGACATCATTCATCGGGGCGCCCCTGTTTCTGTTCTTGCTTCTAAAGGGAATGGGGCGCGGTTATTGGTCCTGATAAAATCTATCAAACCCTCTTTTCCCCTAATGCAATCGGATGATTCATCAGCTATATTCAAAGAATATGATAAGATGAGACGAGTACTTAATGAAAATTGAACTTCGAAATATCGAATTTGCTTACGATAAGAATCCTGTTCTGAGAAATATAACCGGGGTGATTGATCCGGGAGAGTTTGTGGCTCTCGTCGGCCCCAACGGATCAGGAAAGAGTACTCTCATCAAATGCATCAACGGAATTCTGAGAATTCAAAAAGGAGAAGTTCTGCTCGATGGTAAAAATCTAAAATCGTACGGCACAAACCGCCTGTCCCAAAAAATGGCATATGTGCCGCAGACTGAGCAGAAGGCAGTGCCGATGAACGTATTCGATGCCGTTCTTATCGGACGAAAACCGTACATCCGCTGGAAACCCACAAAACAAGATCTGGAAATAACAGCCGGAATTTTAGAAAAATTGAACCTGGCACCTGTGGCCATGAAAGATGTAACCAAACTCAGCGGCGGCCAGCAGCAACGGGTTTTTATCGCGCGGGCACTTGCGCAGCAGCCCGAAGTTCTGCTGCTGGATGAACCCACAGCCAATCTCGATTTAAAACACCAGGTGGATGTCCTCAAACTGCTTGGCAGTCTTACCCGGCAGGGTATCACCGTAATTATGGCGATGCACGACATCAACCTGGCTGCCATGTACAGCAAAAAGGTGATGATGATGAAAGAGGGAAGGCTGTTTGCCAGCGGCGGAAACGAAATTTTTACCGCAGATAATGTGGAGAAGCTATACGATGTGAATGTCGAAACAATACATAAAAACGGAACCGTCTATATAGTGCCGGACCGAACCCAATCAATCTAATTTATTTGATTATGTACCAGCTAAAACCCGTAGGTGTTGTCAGGAACAAAATTAAACATCCGGATGATGTACGAACGTTGAAACATTCGGAAAGCGTGGTGGAAGTGTACGAGGATTATACTTCCGGCCTGCATCTGACAGAATCGTACGATTATCTTGATATCCTCTTCAATTTTCATCTCTCACAAATTACCTCTGCGGCCGGTGACTGGATGGTAACCACCCGCAGCGGAGAGAAGAAAGGTGTTTTTGCGTCGCGCTCACCCCTGAGGCCAAATCTGATAGGTGTTACCACGGTAAAAGTAATCGAGAGAAATGGCAACCGGCTGAAAGTAACCGGCCTGGACGCCGTTGACGGTACCCCGGTTCTGGACATCAAAGCTTGCGACACCTCTTTCTTCGAAGATCTGGAAATGGAGAAATATCATGCCACGGTAATGAAAAATAACCCCCGGGTAACCATCCGAAAGCAGATAATGGCAGGCGACACAGGAAAGCTGCTTATTGAGGCGGGGAAAATGCACGGGCATTTCTGTCCCGGCCTGGCTATGGGAGTGATGGCCACAACTCACGGAATGCAGGTACTGGATGCCGAATCAGACGGACTTGAGGATCTTCTTGCTATTGTGGAAACCAACAATTGCCTTGCAGATGGGGTTCAGCTTGTCACCGGCTGCTCGTTTGGCAATAACAGCCTTATTTTTTATGATGTGGGTAAAACGGCCGTTACGCTTACAAAACGGGATGGAAAAGGGTACAGGATTATTTCACGGCCGGATTCTCAGGCATACATCCGGGAGTCATTTCCTGAGTTTGACAACTACTACGAAGAAGTGGTGGGCCGAAAAAACCGGGATCCTGAAGTGGTGGCTGCCTACCGCAGAAGCGGGGTTGAACGGTCATTCGGAACCCTCAAACTGGATTTCGACAGGCTGTTCGATACCATGTGGGTAGATATTGATGTGCCGGATTATGCACCTTCTCACGAAGATGAAATATGCAGCCGCTGCGGAGAAAGCGTGATGGCCTCAAGAGTGATAAAAACGGAAGGAAAAGCCGAATGCCTGCCCTGTTCGGGTAACGGTTTTCTTGTACTGGATGGCCACGGAATTCATACATAGGTATAATAACCAGCCAAATCGATTCGTGAGTTCGAGATAAGAATGACAATGAGTGTTTATATACGTCATATTGAGCGCAATCCCATCGCATTTCAGTCCCCGATGCAAACAATCGAGACAGGCGGGATGAAGTCGAAATATAGAGTTTTCGACTTCGTTCCGACCAAAAAGCGGTCAGAACTGCCACATAGTGATCCCTACTACGGGGCGCTCAAGCTCACGATTCCTATGATTTTATATCAAACTAACGTTAATTTCGACCGCGCCGTTGCTGCTCTCTTTGTGGCCTTCTGGTATCGTGCTGTACGGAATCGGGATGAAAACGGCTGTCCAGTTTTTCGAGCTGTTGGTTGTCCAGTATCGATGAAATTTCATCGCGAAATTCTGCGTAGTGTTCAATAATTAAATCGTGTTCTATTGAGCGCTGCTCTTTAATCAATTCATGAATATCACTGCGATATTCACTCATTCTTTCAAAAAAATCGTCTTTTTGGCCTTCAGTAAGATCCAGATAATCGGTGAACCAGGCACGGGCTCTTTGCCGTCTTTCCTCCCTATCTCTGTCGCCATTTCGTTCCCAGCGTTCACTTCGTTCATCCCGTTCTTCAGTAACAGTAGTTTCGTTCACCGAAAAAGCCCGGTTAAAAACATATCCGGAAGCAAATCCCGCCAAAAAGATAAAAATAAATGCCAGCAGTACTTTGGTTTTAGTGTTCATATAAAAGTCCGTTATTATTGTTCAAACCATTCATCCAAATACGTTGCGTAATCTTCAGTTTCCAGTTCTTCATACGGATAGTAAAACTCTTCAAATGTGAGTTCACCGTTCAGCAATTCCGGCTGTGTTACGTAAAAGAGAGAAGTAAGGGCAAGGATCAGGAGTGACGCGGCTACAGCATATTTTTTGAACCAGACCACAGTAGTATCATAAAAAGAAGTTTTCTCGTCTTCTTTGTCCAGCATCTGCAGAATGTTGTAAACTTGTTTCGGGTTGCTGTATAATTCCGAACTGCCATAAATTCCGCCTATATCCGGAAGATTCATGATGCTCCGGTAATCCTGCAGCAGGGCAGGATGTGCTCCCAGCGATTTTTCAAGATCCTTGAGTTCTTTATTACTCAGAAGCCCGTCGGCTGCATCATTAATTTTAATTTCCAGTTCTTCTGGTGTCTTTTGGTTGTATGGTTTCATGGTTCATTTACTCCCATTCGTTTTAATGAGTCTGCCAGTTCTTTTCTGGCTCTGAACATTCTGTTTTTCAGTGTTTGTTCGTTCACTCCGGTAATTTCTGATATTTCAGGATACGTCATACCATCAATCGTTTTCATCACCACAATCGACCGAAGCAGTTCGGGCAATTCGGCAATAGCTTTTCGCAATAGCTGTATTTCTTCACGTTTGTCTTCAGTTGAGTCGGTTTCGTATGCAATGTCAAACTCATCAACCGGGGTTGCGCTTCGCAATTTTTCGTGTTTTCGTTTTCTGAATTCATCAATTGCAAGGTTTCGGGCTATGGAATAAAGCCAGGTGTAAAGTGATGACTGATTTTTAAATGTGTTAATGTTTCGGTACGCCTTTAAAAAAGTTTCCTGCAAAATGTCTTCTGATTCAACCGAACTTCCTGCAAGATATGCGCTCATTGCACGATGGAGCCGCGGATAGAGTTCGCCGATGCTTCTTTTGAACTCCTCTTTTTTATGTTGATCCATAGCTTCTCCATCGTGTTACACAAATGTATTAACGGCGGCGCATGAAAGTTCTTCCGGAAGCCATGTTGCCTCGATGACCCTGACGTCCTATCACACCGGTAGACATCAGTGATTCATACTCGGCAATGGTCAGCAGATTTCTAAGATTATTTTGTACTGAACGAATTTCAGCAAAATGGTTTCTCATGGCATCTTCATCCCATTCTCCGGGATTTTCAATGCGTTCTGTCTGCATCTGTTTGCGCTGTTCGCTGATTTGATTCAGCAATTCAAGAACATCACCGGCTTTTTCACTGTCAATCTCAGCTTTTTCTACAAATATCTGATTTCGCAGTGTACTGTATTCATGCTGCCGTTCCACATAATCTAACCTGATTGACTGTAATTCGGAAATTTGTTCTTCGCTTAAAATGTCAAAAATCTTTTCAATCTGTTCTGAATATCGTTCGCGATACCATACTGTACTTGCTCTGGTCTCGGCGCGTGGTGCTCTGTACGCTCTTGTTTGAGGAGTGCCACGCCGCTGACTCCGCATATCTCCGCGTACCCGTGCATCTCTTCGCGTTGTTCTCGCTTCAGCCCGCTGTTCATACTGAAGCTCAATAAGCTGTACTATTTGTTCGTCTGAAAGGTTAAGATCCTCGCCATGTTGTATAATTATTTGATGTATTCCTGGCGCGTTCATTCCCCTGTTTTGCATAAATTGTGCTTCCACAGAAGAAAGTGAAGTCCAGAAAAAGAGGATAATAAATGTGATGATGGTTTTCATATTGTTCACCATTATGTTATGTAGGTTTTTGGTTGCTTCTGTAATTTTAGACGGGATATGCCGAAAAGGGTTTGGTAAATCTCATGAATTAAAAATCAAACCGGAATGCATACGCTTTTACCCTCAATATGAATGAATTGTGAAATTAAAAGCGCTTCCTATCAGATCGGTGCTATTTGTATGATGAAATTGATGTGAGATATGGCTATCTATGGCTTTAAAAAAAACAGTATTATTTATTTATGACCTGGAAAGAAACCATTCAGCATTTTGCAACCAATGCCAACATCAGCGCACCGCTGACGAAAAACCTGATTTCACTCACCGGTTTTTTAGAAGATTATCTTGAAAACAGAGATTTTTTGACATTGCAGGATCTTGCCGCCGGGCTGCCTCAGATGTCGGCTGAAGCATTTCAGGATTCATCCGGGAATGCAAATGAGGAATTGATGGAAAAAATTCGGTCAATGGATGTTGACCAGATCAAAAATTTACTGCGCCTTACTACCATTTTTTTCCATCTTGTGAATTCGCTTGAGCAGCATGAAATTATCCGTATTAATCGCGAACGGGCAAAAAATATTGACTTGGATAACCCGAGGCCGGAAAGTATTGCCGATGCACTGAAGTTTTTCAAAAAAAAGAATTTCAGTTATCAGGACGCGCTTGATGTGTTCAAAAAATTGGATATTCAGCCTACAATTACAGCCCATCCAACAGAAGCCCGGCGCCGCAGTATTCTTCAAAAGCAGGAATCTATAACCGCCATGATCGGGGAAATAGATAAGCAGGATATGACTCTGAATGAACGGGAAGCCCGGCTTAAACAGATCTTCAACGAAATTGCCCTTCTGATTTCAACCGATGAAGTGCGCCATGAACGCCTTACCGTGGAAGACGAAGTTGAAAACGGCTTGTTCTATTTTACAAATTCCATCTGGAACACCATTCCCCGATTATATGATGAAGTGCGAACAGCATTTACCCTGCAATATAACAAAACACCAGATTTGCCAATCATTATGCGCTACCGGTCGTGGATTGGCGGCGATAGAGACGGAAACCCCAACGTAACCAGAGATGTAACCTGGAACACACTGGTTGAACACCGAAAAGCAGCGCTGAAATTATACCTGAACGAGCTCGAAATAATCAGAAGATATCTCTCCATTTCTCAAAACCTGGTACCCTGTTCAGAGGAATTACAGAAATCATTGAAAAAAGATGAGCAGGAAGTGCCGCTGAGTCAACAGTATAAACGCCACTATAAAAATGAGCCATATCGCAGAAAACTGACACACATCATGCACCGGATGCGAAAGATGCTGGCCGATCTGAGTGGTACTAAACAGGATATTCTTGAATCATCGCAAAGTTATCGTACGAAAGATTTTATCAACGATCTTGACCTCATAAAAAAATCACTAATTCAAAGCGGATTGGAGGATGTTGCCCGTTTTGGTGAGTTTAATGATCTCAACATTAAGGCACATACGTTTGGATTTCATCTGGCGGCGCTCGATATACGCCAGCACAGTGGTGTGCATGAAAAAGCGGTGAAGGAGCTGCTTTCTGTTGCCAATGTCCATGAAAATTACTCGGCACTCAGTGAACAAGAAAAAGTGGAACTTTTAATGCAGGAGCTCCACAATCCGAGGCCGCTTGCACCGATTAAGGCGAAGCTGGAGAAATCGACCGTGGAACTGCTCGATGTATTTCGGTTGATTGATACTATTCTGGAACTGGATGAGAATGCCTTCGGAAGCTATATCATCAGTATGACGCACGGCGTGAGTGATATGCTTGAAGTGATTTTGCTTGCCAAGGAAACCGGTTTATGGTGGGTGAAAAACGGTGAAGTAGGAAGCAAGATTGATATAGTACCCCTGTTTGAAACGATTGAAGACCTTGATATGGGCGCCGACCAGATGAAAGATATTCTTTCAAACCCGGTATACAGCAAACAGCTTAGGGCACGAAAAAATTTCCAGGAAATTATGCTGGGATACTCCGACAGCAATAAAGACGGCGGATACTGGATGGCAAACTGGGCGCTTCAAAAAGCACAGATTGAGCTTGGCAACGTTTTGAGCAAAAACAACGTAGATTTCAGGTTGTTTCACGGGCGCGGTGGCTCTGTTGGGCGCGGCGGAGGACGATCGAACCGTGCTATTCTGGCCCTGCCGTCCATCAGTAACAACGGAAGAATAAGATTTACCGAGCAGGGAGAAATTATTTCCTTCCGTTATTCACTGCCGGAAATTACACGAAGGCATCTTGAACAGATTGTAAATGCTGTGGTACGCGTAACGGCCGGTGAGGGGGAAAAACCGATCATTGAAGGTGATGAAACCGAGAAGGTTATGGACCGGATTGCGGAAATTTCCATGAATACGTACAGAAATCTGATCGAAGATGATGATTTTTGGGCCTGGTTCAAAACAATCACTCCGGTTGAGCATATTGGGAATTTGCCGATTGCATCCCGGCCGGTTTCCCGCGGCGGCGATCAGGGGCTGGAGTTTAAAAATTTGAGAGCCATTCCCTGGGTTTTCGCCTGGACTCAGGTTCGATATAATGTTCCCGGCTGGTTTGGTCTCGGCGACGCTTTTAAGCAGATAATTAATGAAAATCCTGAAATCGTAGAAACCCTGAAGAAATGGTACAATGAGTGGAGCTTTTTCGGTACTGTTCTGGATAATGCCCAGCGAGAAATGGCACGAACCCACTTGCTGACTACCGAGATGTATACCCGGCGCGGTTCAAACAGGCTGCACGAGCAAATTATGGATGATTTTAATAGAACAAGAGAAATTATTCTGCAAATTACCGATCAGGAGGAGATCCTGGATTTCAGAAAAGTGATTCAGAATTCAATTAAAGTCAGAAATATCTTTACTTACCCGCTGAACCTGATGCAGGTTGAACTGCTGAACAGATGGGATGAAGCAGAAAACGAAGAGGAGATAGCCGAACTTAAACAGGCTCTGTTTTTAAGCATCAACGGAGTTTCTGCGGCAATGCAGAGTACGGGTTAGAGTCTTCAGATAAAAATAAAAAAGCCGCCACCCAAACAATACCGTGGGTGGCGACTTTTTTTATTTAATGGGTGGCGATATCATAAATCACCACCTTATTTTTTTGATTTACCCGATATTATACATCTTTGTGGTCGGGATCTACACCAGTGGAAGTTGCCGGTGCAGCAGCAACAGCCCCTTCTTTCGGCTTGATATTGCTTCCAATCAATGCATAGAAAAGGATGTATGCATAACATACAACGGGCACGATAAAGGCAATCTCAATATTGTACATATCTGCTACTGCTCCCATAATTACCGGAACAACAGCACCACCAACGATCAGCGTGTTAATGATACCGGATGCAAGGCTGACTTCGCTGCGATCCAATCCTTTAACGGCAAGCGTGAATATGTTGGGGAACATAACTGAGTTAAACAAGCCAATGGTTACAATTGTCCAGAGGGCAAGACGGCCGGTTGACAGCATTGAGGTAATTGCAAGTACCATTGCAACTACTGCAAATATTGCAAGAATACGGTTTGCACGGCCTGTACCAAGCAGCATCAGCAAGTAATTTGCAATAGCGAATCCGAGAAATATCGAAGCCATTTGCAGGTTCCAGTCAAGCGTATAAATGGCAACAAAGAACGCCCATATAAGCACACCAAACACCATGAGTGTTTTAGTTTGCTTGTTCTTGATGTCAGACATGGCAATTGCTCCAAAGAGCCTGCCAATCATGGCGCCCGCCCAATACAATCCAACAAACTGAATAGCCAGCGAACGGCTGATGCCGCCGCCAAGATCAGGTTGTACAATGTATGATGAAATCGAGGTTCCGATACTTACTTCGGCGCCTACGTAGCAGAAAATACCGAACGCACCCAGCAAGGTGTGGCGGTATTTGAAAGTACTGGAGTAATTACCAACTCCTTCCTGGCTTAGATCCGGCAGGCGGATCCAGGCGACAGCAATTGCAATAACCAAGGTTACACCACCGATAATCAAAAAAGGCAGCAATAGGTCGTCGGGCGTTACAGCAGCAGCTTCCATCATTTCTTCCATAGCTCCATCGATAACTTCGGCAGGAATGATGAGTGCTACAATAAACAGCGGTGCAAGCCATGTGGCAATAGAGTTCAGCGACTGGGTCAGGTTCAGACGGCCGGAAGCTGTTTCTTCAGGACCAAGCTCGGTTACATACGGGTTTGCAGCAGTCTGCAGGAGTACTGTACCAATTGAAAGAATAAAAATGGCTCCTAAAAAGAATATGTAGGATTCAAGGCCAATGGCCGGATAAAATAAAAATCCTGCAACGGCATAAATCAGCAATCCAACAACGATTGAATTTTTGTATCCGATTTTCTTAACAACTGAGCCGGAAGGTATTGAAAATAAAGCATAAGAGATAAAAAACGCTGAATTCACCAAAAAAGCTTCGGTGTAACTCAGGTCAAAAGCTTCCATCACGGGGTCACTTAGTGTAATAATAAACGTAGTGACAAACCCGAAGATGAAGAAAACGATGGAAATGAACACCATTCCCACGCGTAAGGTTTTGCTATCTAAGTTTGACATAATTATATGTTTGGTTAGTTAATCTTACATGTTGTTAACAACTATTGTAATACAACACTGACATCACGATAGGGCAGTATTGCAAAGAAAATAGTTTAGGTTTATAGTTTATTTTGCTTGTCAGACAAAGTGCTGATAGAAAGATCCTACTTGTCTAATTCATTCCAGATCAGGGCGCTGGCACCGAGAACGGCAACATTTTTACCCATCAATTGTGAAGGAACCACTTTCACTTTGTCTTTGAAAAGTCTCATGACAAAGTGCTCCATCCATTTTTTGGTTGGCTTTATGATATAATCCCCGGCTCTTGCCAGGCCGCCAAACAAGAAAATAGCTGATGGACTGAAAAGCGCAACGGTATCGGCAAGATGCTTGCCAAGAATTTTACCGGTAATTTCAAAAGCTTCTAATGCTATGGGGTCGTCTTTTTCAGCAGCATTGAAAATGATTTCAGAGTCGAGCTGATCAAACGTATAGTTTACCAGGTCAGAGCCTTTTGTGTCTTTGGCAAGCAGTTCAAAAACGGTTCGTTTAATGCCCGGTGCTGAAGCATAAGTCTCCAGGCAGCCGAGGTTGCCACAGCCACACTGTCTTCCGCCCTCAATCACATTCACATGACCTTGCTCACCTGCAAATCCATCGTGGCCGTAAACCAGGTCGCCGTTAACAACGATACCGCTTCCAAGGCCGGTGCCAAGTGTTATCATCACAAAATCATTCTTGTATTTTGCGCCTCCATACACTTTTTCTCCGAGTGCGGCAGCGTTGGCATCATTAGTCAGTTTTACGGGCAGGTCATAATGTTTTTGTAATTTTTCAGCAAAGGGGACGATACCCTGCCATTTCAGATTTGTAGCCTGCTCTATTGTACCTTTGTGGTAGTTCCCGTTTGGCGCCCCTACTCCGATTCCAAGAATTTTATATGGTTCTTCCAATTTTTTCTCTGCTTCTTTCAGCTCTTTCACCAGATTAGCGATATAATCTTCCACCTTGTCAAATGGATCGGTTGGAGAAGAAGCTTCACAGTAGATGTTGCCTTCACGATCAACGAAACCGGTTTTAGTAAATGTACCACCTATATCGATTCCTATTACATACTCTTTCATTATTTAATTGTCCTCCATTATTATTTTTTTAAAAACATATGGTAGTTTATGCTTTTAATTACAATTACAAGCCCGAAGAACGGTATTCGGAATGGGTAGTTGAATTTTTTATTCCGATTCTTCTTTTTTTCGAGTTATACCCCTCAAAATGCAAGTTTTAATTGGAATAATGCAAACAGATTTTCAAAATATTTCAAATAACTTTGTCTGAATATCTTTTTTAGCAGCAATAATTCTAACAACTCTGTAGGGTCTTATTAAACGAGCCTGTAGGTGGGCCATGCAAGGCCACTCAACTTGGACTTTTCTTTACACTAAGAGCATCACAGTGTAAAAGACATCTCGCAATTCAGGATAGGTGCAAAAACAATTCATATCTTGTCAAAAATCAGTCAACAGTTAAATCGAAGAATATTTCAAAAATGCAGTTTCAAACTACACTTTTTCTGGCCTCTGCCAATCCTCACAAAATTGAAGAGCTGGAGCAGATTTTAAAATCGCTCGGAATTAATTTAAAAACGACGCGGGACTTTCCCGAACGGGAGGATGTTGAGGAAGATCAGCTCACACTTGAAGGCAATGCTCTTAAAAAAGCACGTTTCTGGAACCAGGAAACTGGCTTACCATCTTTGGCGGATGATACAGGCCTCGAAGTGGATGCACTGAATGGTGCACCCGGGGTTTGGTCGGCCCGGTACGCAGGCGAAGGGGTAACCTATCGGCAGAATGTGGAAAAATTGCTGAAGGAAATGGAAGGAGAGGCCAATCGTGAAGCTCAGTTCAGAACGGTGATTGCTTTTGTTGATGGTGAACTGGAAAAGTTGTTTGAAGGAATTTGCAAGGGAGAAATTATTCATGAACCCCGGGGAAGTAAAGGCTTCGGATACGATCCAATTTTTGCGCCCAAAGGATTTGATAAAACATTTGCAGAGCTTTCTCCAAAAGAAAAAAATCTCATCAGCCACCGCGGGTTGGCATTGCAGGAATTTATTAAGTTTTTGAAGTGAAAAGGCAAAAGTCAAAAAGCTTTGCGCTTAGCACCAGGCGTGTGGCGTTATTGACACTTCCACAAGCTATGAATGGCGCAAACGTCCCGTTTGTGCCATCAATACCATCACGTTACATCAATTTTCGAGATCGATATTTCAGTGAAGCTGTAATATACCGCCTGTTCCTCGGTGCCCGGCAAGAACGTAGCACAATCTGGATGTTGCCGGAAACAGTTGGCACAAACGGGACGTTTGCGCCATTACTTCAATCACTTCTCACTTTTACATAACTCTTTCAATATCCTTTTGAATCAATTCCCGAATTCATTTTCTTACTACATCATACACTAACCAAACAGACGCATTAAATGGGCTTTACTCTGATTGACGGGATAGTCATTGTTTTATACCTGGCAGCGGTTGCCGTTTTCGGCATTTGGTCGGCCGGTACACAAAAATCTACAACTGATTACTTTCTTGGCGGACGTGAAATGCCCTGGTGGGCAATCCTTTTTTCGGTGGTTGCCACTGAAACCAGCACCCTTACGTTCATCAGCATACCCGCAGTTGCTTATGGCGGCAGCTTGACTTTTTTGCAGCTCACCTTCGGGTACATTCTCGGGCGGATTATCGTGGCCGTCTGGTTTTTGCCCGCTTATGTCCAGGGTGAACTTAGCACCGCTTACGAGTATCTCGAACAGCGCTTTGGGCACGGTTTGAGGAAAGTTGCTAGTTCTACATTTATCATTACACGGCTTTTGGCTGATGGTGTTCGCCTGTTTGCCACAGCCATTCCGCTGGCCATTATTTTCCGTTTTGCCGGCGTGTTTGATGAATGGAGTGATGCCGAAGTTTACCTGATGGCCATTACCGTAATTGCCGTCATAACTTTGATCTACACATTCCTGGGCGGTATCAAAGCTGTGATCTGGATGGATGTGGTTCAGATGGTGGTTTATATCGGCGGAGCGCTTTTTGCCCTGGGCCTTCTGTTCGGAAAACTGGATGTTACTGCAACACAGGCTTTTGCATCACTGAGTGAAGAGGGTAAATTTGCGTTGTTTAATTTTGGAGGCGATCTGAGCTGGTCTGCATTTCTGGCCGACCCTTACGTGTTCTGGGTGGCGGTTTTTGGCGGTGCAGTTTTTTCGATTGCCTCCCACGGCACCGATCAGTTGATCGTTCAGAGGCTTCTGGCTACAGGTAATCTCAGATCCAGCCAAAAAGCGTTGATCTGGAGCGGCATTGTTGCAAGTATGCAGTTTGGCCTGTTTCTTTTTATTGGCCTGATTTTATACGTTTTTTATGGCGGTTTGAGCCCGGAGGAGCTTGGCCTGGCTACAACAGATGAGGTATTTGCCCGGTTTATTGTAGATCACATGCCGGTTGGTGTTGCCGGACTAATTGTAGCCGCTCTGTTTGCCGCAGCCATGAGCAGCCTCAGCTCCTCATTAAATGCACTTGCCTCATCAACAACCTACGATCTGATCAAACCGATCATGTCATCCTCCAAATGGGATGATGCTAAAGAGCTCTGGGTTTCCCGGATGGTCACCATCGGATGGGGTATTGTTCTCACCGGATCTGCATTTCTCTTCACCTGGCTTCAGCTCAGCGGAGATGAACGTCCCGCTATTGTGGAACTTGGCCTTGGAATAGCTTCATATACGTACGGTGGGCTTCTGGGTATCTTTCTGCTTGGCCGATTGTTCAAAAAACCCGACAAAACCGACGCCATGATTGGATTTTTCAGCGGGCTGATTGCATTACTTTTCATGGTTGAAGGTGTACTGCAACAATACCTACCGGGAGATCCGCTGGTGATTGCCTGGCCGTTATACACGGCTGTCGGCGGGTTTATCGTGATTGCGGTGGCAAACGCTTCACACTATTTAAGGAACTTGAGTTCGAGATAAAATCGTTGAATTTGGTGATATAAAGGTGTTGTAGTTCAAAAAGGACGTCATCCCGCATCTGATGTGGAATCTCCAGCCGTTGATATAGGCAGGAGATGCCAGCCTGTCCCTTTCGGGAGATCATGATCCGGCATGACGATATTGATTTTGTTTTCACAACTTCACGCCCTTTTTTGACAGCCTCGGCGACTTTTTCCTAATTATTATCTCGAACTAAGGTTAAGGAATAAACTCGGAAAGCAGGATAAGGCAGAATAATCATAAAACGAGGCTAAATGAATGACATAACCGAAAAACAGGGATGGCATTTTTTGGCTGTTATGGCTCTCACAGGTTTATGCTTCATCATCTTGCAATCAGATGCAGGATTTAGTGCAGGCCGGCTCTGGGGAGTCGAATCAAGCACCTGGTTTTGGCTTGCGGTATTTGTCGCCATTTTTCACCAACTGTTTGTATGGGCAGCATGGCGGCTTCAGCTTTCAACAAAGTGGGTGACAAATACATTTCCGCAATCGGGTTTCGCGGCTTATCTCGTAATCTTTTTTATTCTGATTTTTACGCGCTTGTTGTTTATGATTTTTACAGCCATATCAAATCGTGGCACCATCACAATTCAGGATGGAATCAAATGGCCGCTTGTAGTTCTGTTCACAATTCTGGTGATCTGGCTGTTCTATTCTGTGATTCGATATTTCGGATTCAAAAGAGCAGCAGGCGCCGATCATTTTTTTGCTGAATATCGTAAGCTGCCGCTTGTAAAAGAGGGAATTTTTAAATACACCGACAACGGAATGTATATTTTCGGTTTTTTGATTTTTTGGCTGATTGCCATTTTCTTTGAATCGAAAGCAGCTCTTTTACTTGCAGGGTTTAATCATATCTATATATGGGTGCATTATTATTGCACCGAATTGCCGGACATGAAACGGATTTACGGGTGAGTAGCCCTATTCAGGAAAAATCTTTTCTAATATCTGATTTGCCACTTCCTGCTTGGTGCCTGTGAAGGATTCTTCGAAATTTTTGCCCAAGAGGGTAATTTTGTTGGTATCGGAACCGAAACCGGCGCCGCCCTCGCTCAGGGAATTAGCACAAATCCAGTCCAGGTTTTTTTGATCCAGTTTCGACTTAGCATTTTTTATGAGATCTTCGGTCTCCATTGCAAACCCGATCAAAATCTGTCCGGGCTTTTTTTGCTCTCCCAGCCATTCCAGGATGTCCGGGTTTGGGCTCATTTCAAGAGTAAGGGAGGCATTCTTCTTTTTTACTTTTTGTGAATTGGTTTTTGCAGCTTTGAAATCGGATACAGCCGCCGCCATAATAACCACATCGGCATCCAGTCGTGATTTTACCTTTTCAAAAAGTTCATCTGCCGAGACGAATGATTCGGTGTTAAGCCTGTCAGGAATCTCAGCCGTTACGGGGCCATGGAGTAGTGCAACATTGCCGCCTAATAACCTGGCAGCATCGGCCATGGCGATACCCATTTTTCCAGTACTCGGGTTTGAGATAAACCGTACCGGATCAAAAAATTCGCGGGTAGGGCCCGCAGTAACGAGAACCTGCTTTCCGGTCAGCGGCCCCTGAATGGCATGTTTGTCGATGATTTTTGAAGACTCTTCCAGAATATTCTCAGATTTCGGTAGCCGGCCTGCTGCTTCAAGCCCGCTGGCAAGATAACCGCTTTCGGGTTCAAGCACGTAAAATCCGAGGTCTCTGGCTTTCTGAAGGTTTTCAGCAACTGCAGGGCTTTCATACATTTCTCCATCCATGGTTGGGCAAAGCAAAATCGGGCATCGGGCTGCAAGAACCGTGGATGTAAGCATATTGTCAGACTCTCCGTGCACTATTTTGGCGAGAGTGTTTGCCGTACAGGGAGCAATTACAAAAATATCTGCCCAGTCGCCCCATTGGATGTGCTTGGTCCAGCTATCGCCGGGAGCTTGCTGGTTAAAAACTTCTACGGCAACTTCGTGGCGGCTTAAAGATGAGAATGTTTCAATTCCGATAAACCGGGTGGCTGACGGCGTCATGATAACCCGAACACTGGCCCCCGATTTTTGGAATTCACGAAGCAGATATGCCGCTTTATAAGCAGCAATTCCACCGGTAACGCCCAGTAAAATGCGTTTACCGGCAATCATAGTTATAATTCTTTATCCGGGTATCGGAATGTGATTTTTTCGTCCAGCAGTTCGTCCACAGATCGCTGGGTAGCATGCGGAAGCTCTTCAAAAGCTTTGGAAATACGCTCTTGTTCCTCGTTGAAGGTGAACTCGTCTTCATCTTCGAAACCTTCAAAATATTTGAGCTTCTCGTCGAGTTCAAGCTTTTCCTGAGCAGCAATTTGGCGGGCTCTTTTAGAAAGCACAACAATTTTTTCGTATTTGTTGCTGCCTTCTCCAAGCTTTTCTATGTCCAGTGTTTTTATTCCCATAGCGAATTAAGAATTAATAAATGTTGATACAATTTCTTTGAGCTGATTATAAGCCGTTTCGAGGTCATCGTTTACAACAACCTGATCAAATTTGTCGGCATAGGTCATCTCTTTTTTGGCACGTTCAATGCGGGTTTTAAGAGTTTCCTCGCTTTCGGTGCCGCGCAATTTGAGGCGCTTTTTCAGGATATCGATTGATGGTGGCGCCAGGTAGACTGCAAGTGCATTGTTGCCGAAAATTTTCTTCACATTCAGGGCGCCAAGTACATCGATATCAAGCAAAATAAAATAACCTTTTTCAAGCTCAGATTCAACGCTCTCGCGAAGTGTTCCGTACATGGTTCCGTTATAAAACTCTTCCCATTCCAGAAATTCATTATTTTTTATTCGTTTTTTGAACTCATCCCTGGTCAAAAAGTGATAGTGAATACCTTCTGTTTCACCTTCCCGCGGGGGGCGAGTAGTTGCGCTGACAGAAAACTTCAGGTCTTCAAATTCTTCCAGAAGCCTGTTTGACATGGTTGATTTTCCACCGCCACTTGGAGATACCAGAACCAGAATTTTCCCTTTTTTACTCAATGTTTTGTACCTGCTCCCTGATCTGTTCCAGCTTCTCTTTACCAAGCACAATGTGGTGTGCAATGGTAGAATCGTTGGCTTTTGCGCCGATGGTATTTAGTTCGCGGCTAATTTCCTGGCAGAGAAAATTCAGCCGGCGTCCAACAGGTTCGTCGTTTTCGAGGGCTTCAAGAAAGAACTTAAGGTGAGACTGAAGCCGGATAATTTCCTCGTTGATGTCCATTTTATCAACCATGAGCGCTATCTCCATTTCCATCCGCTCGGCATCAATTTTTTCGTCCACAATCATGGTTTTGATTCTGCTTTGCAGCTTTTCACGGATTTCCGGTGCCCTTTTGGCCGATAATCCCTCAACATTTTTCAGCATATCTGAAATGTCGCTGATCTGGTTGAAAAGATCATTTTTCAGCTCTTTGCCTTCCTGTGTACGCATTTCATTCAGGTGATCAAGCGCATCATCCATCGCGAGCATGGTGCAGTTCCAGATGCTTTTAATCTCCTCAGCATCTTCTTCCTGATTTTCAAAAATCTCATCAAAAACAAGAATGTCCTGTATAGTTACAGGCTGCTTGATTCCTGCCAAAAGCCTCATCTGTTCAAGCATCTTTCCATAAGCCTGAACCAGGTCGCTGTTGTAGGTAATGTCTGGGCTGGCATTTTTAGTTTTCTCAACGTTAACGTTTACATGCACTTTACCCCTGGACAATTTTTCCTGAATCTGCTCTTTGATGTTAAATTCGTGATGCTGAATACTTTTGGGGACGCGGGTAGAAATATCCAGGTAGCGGCTGTTCAGCGTTTTCAGCTCAACCGTAATCTGAAAGCCGTTGGATGATGACTCACCCCGGCCAAATCCTGTCATAGATCTGATCATGCTCGGAATATTTTCAAAGTTTTATTTGATGTCATAATAATCAGCCGATCTGCAGGCCACCGGATGACGGGTTGAGCCATCCAGTGGCTTGAAGATTATTCAAAATTTTTGTGCCAAAGAAAATAACAAAGGTTTGCAATGAAATCTATCTGGTAACCGGAAGCTCAGTAAAACCATGCTGCACATTATAATAAATATTTCTGTAAACAGTATGAATGTATTTAGCGGTTATGAATCAAACAACCTTTCAAAGCACGGTTAATTCGGCTTCTGTCAGTTGTGGATCAGAAATTGCCATTCGAAGAGACTAAACGTGACTCTGGCAGGAGCTCTCTACCGTTCGCGTTCTGTCAAGTCGCTTAACATGTACACATCAACTGACAGAGGAAATTACCTCTTCTGCAAGTTTTTCGGCCTGCTGCTTGTAGCGGGCTTCGCTGTAAATTCTGACAATGGGTTCCGTATTTGACTTGCGAAGGTGAACCCAGCCCTCTTCAAAATCAATTTTCACTCCATCGGTGGTTTCGGGCTGATGTTTACTGAAGGTCTCAGTAACACTATCCAGGAGGTCATCAGCATCTTTTCCAAGCTTTTTGAGTTCAATTTTCTGTTTGCTCATTTCGTAGTAGGGCAGGGTGGAGCGGTATTCGGATGCTTTCATTTCACGTTCGGCAAGCAACTGCAAAATCATGGTTGTGCCCACCAGCGAATCTCGGCCGGGATGCAGGTCAGGGTTGATTACACCGCCATTCCCCTCGCCGCTGATTACCGATTTTGTCTGCTGCATTTTCTTCACCACGTTTATTTCTCCCACGGCCGCCCTGTGGCAGGTTTTGCCATATTTTTTTGTGATGTCATCCGCTGCCCTTGAGGAAGATAAATTTGTGGCCGTATCGCCCGGTTTTTTAGAGAGCATCAAATCGAAAGCCGCTACCTGAGTGTACTCTTCACCAAACAGATCTCCTTTTTCATCCACAAGTGCGAGCCGGTCGCCGTCGGGATCAGTTACCACACCCAAGTCACATTTGTTACTTTTAATGAATTCACGGATTTCAGTCAGATGTTCGGGCAGAGGTTCGGGATTGTGCGGGAAAATGCCGTTCGGCTCGCAATGCAGCCTGTGCACGGTTGCACCCAGGTTTTCCAAAAGGGCAGGAAGGGCGTGTGATCCGGCGCCGTTAACAGCATCTACGGCAACAGTAAAATTTTGCTTTCTGATTATTTCCGGATCGATGTATGGAAGCTCCAGAATTTTTTGAATGTGATAATCAGCAAGCGTTTCAACTTCGGTTACTGAGCCGATTTCATCAAACATTTTATAGGAGAACTCTCCTTTTTCGGCAATATCAAGTACGGCCTGTCCCTGCTCCGCGTCAAGAAATTCACTTTTATTGTTCAGCAGTTTCAGCGCATTCCATTCGGCCGGATTGTGGCTTGCCGTCAGTATAATTCCGCCGGCAGCCTTGTGTTTCAATACACCCATCGCCACGGTCGGCGTTGTGGCAATTCCTGCTTTAATTACATCACAGCCCACGCTTTGAAGGGTTGCGCAGACAATGTCTTCACAAATCTGGCCGGTAACACGGGAATCTCGTCCCACCACTACAGGGCCGCCTCTAAGCCATGTGCCGTAAGCGGCGGTGAATGTGACCAGGTTTTCGGGGGTAAGATGGGTTCCGAAAATTCCTCGAATTCCGGAAACAGAAATCATTAATGCCATGAAGTATAATATTTTTGGTTGGTCAGATAACTAAAGTTCTTAGGAACGGGGCATCCATTTTGTTTCCTGAATGCCTGCTTTATCATTTTCAAATCTGGCGAGCACAAACAATAGATCGGAGAGGCGGTTCAGATAAATTACCGTTTCCTCAGAAATGGGTTCCGAGGTTTTCAATTCCACGGTGTGGCGTTCAGCTCTCCGGCAAACCGTACGTGCAAGATGAAGTGACGAACCAGCAGCAGAACCACCCGGTAATATAAAAGAGGTCAGTTTTGGGAGTTGTTCGTCCAGTTCATCAATCCAGGATTCAAGTTGTTCGATTTGTGTGTTTCCAATCCGTTCAATTTTTGAATCTTTTGACGGAAGTGTTGCCAGATCGGCTCCGAGTACAAAAAGCTGTTTTTGAATCTCAATCAGAATCTCTTTGCCCGTACTGCTAACCGGATTTGAAAGAGCCATCCCGAGCACGGAGTTGAGTTCATCTACAGTGCCGTATGCATGAATTCTGACGCTGCTTTTTTGAATTGTAGTGCCCCCAAACAGAGATGTCTGGCCCTTATCGCCCCTTTTTGTATAAATTTTCATGATGAGAGTTTTCGTGAATGTTTTGAAACGAAGTTACGGAAGTTCGCTGGAATTAAACGAAAGGTAAAAAGCCTGCGGGTGTTTATCAGAATTTTATTTTATGATGTGAAATGTTTCTCCGTTAGCTTCAGCTTCATCAAACAGATGTTCCGATTTTTTTACTTCAGCCAGAAACCTGGTTGCTTCGGAAACCGGACAGCCACACTCTATTGTGACCTTTTCAAGATACGTTGAGTTCAGCTCAATCCATGTAAAATCATTTTTCATTTTGTCGATGATGCCCTGGTGCTGATAATCGTAAACAATTCTAAAAGTTTTAATGGGCAAGATTTGATGCAGCTCAGCCTGTTTGATTGTCAGCTCTGCGGTATGGCCGTAGGCATCAATCAATCCTGATTTTCCGAGTTTGGTGCCGCCATAATAGCGAACCACTATTAAAATAATATTCATCAGGTCATGAGCTTTGGCGGCATTTAAAATTGGGAGACCTGCAGTGCCGCCTGGTTCTCCATCATCCGATGCGAACTCTTCCGGCCGGTGCGGGTTTATGCGGTAGGCATAACAGTGATGTGTGGCTGTTGGATGCTCAAATTTGATAGTGCCGAGCACTTGTTCAGCATCTTTTTTATCATCTGCGGGTGCTATATAACCTAAAAATTTTGAGCCTTTTATGCGGTAGTCCGATTGCCAGGTATTTGTAACTGTATCCATCTGAGTGGATTAAAATGTTATTGAAGATTCGGGCAATTTAGACCCTTTCTGAATAAGGTATTTTAGATAAAACGGTACGATTATCCTTGCCTTTTATAGCAAAAGAAACGAATTTAATAATCTAAAATATAGGGGACTAAAAAAAGTAAATGACCCTGTTTCTTTAGAGTTAAAAAGTATCACTGTTTCACATCAAATAGAAAAATATGCCATCTATCATAGAAGCGTTTCAGTCTCAGGTTGGCCGAAAAATACTAACAGGTGTAACCGGAGTTTTGCTCGTCTTTTTTATCATTTTTCATCTTGCCGGAAATCTTGCCATATTTGGTGAGCCGGACGCCATGAACAGCTATTCTCATTTTTTACATGAGCTTGGCCCCTTGCTCTGGATTGCAAGAATCGGTTTACTGGCCATTTTTGTTATTCATGCATGGATTGGTATTTCCATCTGGCTGAAAAAGAGAAAAGCGAGGCCTGTAAATTACAATGTTTACAGTAGTAAGGGCGGCCCCAGTAAGCAGGGATTAAGCTCTCGCAGCATGACCTTTACCGGTGTTGTATTACTCATTTTCGTGATTTTTCACGTAAACACATTTGCACTGGGAGATATGGGGACCGCTGAACTGGCTGACGGTACGCAGGTACACGACATCAAAACTCTTGTACTCGATACATTTCAAAATCCGTTGTATGCTTTCGGATACACATTTGTAATGATCCTGCTGGGTGCACACCTCGGCCACGGCATCTGGAGTGCATTCACCTCGCTGACAGTTAAAAGCAAGAAAGCCTCGGCTGTAATTTATACAATTGGAATTATCGCTGCTGTAGTACTCGCTGTAGGGTTTTTATTTATACCGCTTTACATCTACTTTGGCGGAGGCTGCGAAGCTGCACTCATCCATTGCAATTAACCAGTTTGTAACAACCAGATTTTCAGATTATGAAATTAGATCCAAAAATACCTTCGGGACCATTAGAAGAGAAATGGGAAAAGCACTTGAATGATATCAAGCTTGTGTCTCCCAACAATAAGAGAAAACATAAAATAATTGTGGTTGGAACCGGTCTTGCCGGAGCATCAGCCGCAGCCAGCCTTGCAGAGCTGGGCTACAACGTGCTCACATTTAATATCATGGATTCGGCACGCAGGGCTCACAGTATTGCTGCACAAGGCGGGATTAACGCCGCTAAGAATTATCAAAACGACGGCGATAGTGTCTGGAGGCTGTTTTATGATACCATAAAAGGCGGCGATTACCGAAGCCGTGAAGCCAACGTTTACCGGCTGGCTCAAAACTCAAACCTCATTATTGATCAGTGTGTGGCGCAGGGTGTGCCTTTCGGGCGCGAATATGGCGGCCTGCTCGATAACCGCTCGTTCGGTGGCGCCCAGGTATCCAGAACGTTTTATTCCCGCGGCCAAACCGGCCAGCAGCTTCTTCTCGGAGCCTATCAGGCCATGATGAAAGAAGTGCATTCCGGTAAAATTAAAGATTATCCGCGCCAGGAAATGCTCGACCTTGTTGTGGTTGATGGCGTAGCACGCGGAATTATCACCAGGAACCTTGTTACCGGTGAAATTCAAAAGTGGGAAGCCGATGCCGTTGTACTCTGCACAGGCGGATACGGCAACGTTTTCTACCTCTCTACCAACGCAAAAAATTCGAATGCAACCGCCATGTGGAGATGTCACAAACGCGGTGCAGCATTTGCCAATCCCTGCTTTGTGCAGATTCACCCCACATGTATTCCCGTTTCTGGCGACTATCAGTCAAAACTGACGCTGATGAGTGAGAGCCTCAGAAATGACGGGCGTGTTTGGGTGCCCAGAAAGAAAGGAGACAAGCGGCCTGCCAATGAAATTCCCGAAGATGAGCGCTATTACTACCTTGAGGAGCGCTACCCGAGTTTCGGAAACCTGGTGCCGCGTGACGTGGCATCAAGAAATGCCAAACTGGTAACCGATGATGGGCTTGGAGTTGGCGATACCGGCCTTGCCGTTTATCTCGATTTCAGGGATGCCATCAAGCGGGACGGAATTGAAGTGATCCGTGCCAAGTACGGCAACCTGTTTGATATGTATGAAAATATCACCGATGAAAACCCATACGAAACCCCGATGAGAATTTTCCCGGCGGTTCACTACACAATGGGCGGCCTTTGGGTTGATTACGATCTGATGAGCAATATTCCCGGATTATTTGTTGCCGGCGAGGCCAACTATTCTGATCATGGTGCAAACAGGCTCGGAGCCAGTGCACTGATGCAGGGTCTCTCCGATGGATATTTTATCGTTCCTTACACAATCGGAGACTATCTGGCTGATGCCGACCTGCCAAAAGTGGATACCGGACATGATGCATTCAAAGAAGCGGCCGATGCTTCCTCGGGCCTGCTTGATAAACTGCTTGCAGTGAAAGGAGATAAAACCATTATCGAATTCCACAGAGAGCTTGGTAAAATTTTGTGGGATAAAGTTGGAATTTCCAGAAGTAAAGAGGGCCTTGAATCGGCCATAAAAGAAATTCGGGAACTGCGCGAAGAGTTCTGGCAAAATGTTAAAGTTCCCGGCGAAGCCAACTACTACAACAAATACCTCGAGTATGCATCCCGTTTGGCTGACTATTTTGAGCTTGCTGAACTGATGGCGCTTGATGCATTAGACAGAAACGAATCCTGTGGCTGCCACCTGCGCGATGAATATCAGACCGAAGAAGGCGAAGCCATCCGAAACGACAAGGATTATGCATTTGTATCGGCATGGGAGTTTGTGGATGTGAATGGAAAACTCGAAACCAAACTTCACAAAGAACCCCTCGAGTTCGAATTTGTGGAAATGAAACAAAGAAGTTATAAATAACAGGATTTTTTATGAGTGAGATGACAATCAACCTGAAAATTTGGCGACAAAAAAACGAAGACGATCCTGGCCGTTTTGAAGAATACAAACTTCCCGGAGTGAATGAGCATATGTCGTTCCTGGAAATGCTGGATGTATTAAACGAAAAACTGATAAAAGAGGACAAAGATCCTGTTGAGTTTGACTACGACTGCCGTGAAGGAATCTGTGGTTCGTGCAACCTGGTTATTAACGGCCGGGCACATGGGCCTAAACACAAAACTGCGGTTTGCCAGCTTCATATGCGCACCTATAACGACGGCGACACGATTGTAATTGAGCCGCCGCGTGCTGCTGCTTTTCCGGTGATCAGAGACCTGGTGGTAGACCGAACTGCATTTGACAGAATTATCGAAGCAGGCGGATATGTGTCCGTAAAAACCGGTGCTGCCCCGGAAGCAAACCTGATTCCCGTACCACGCGAAATTTCCGAGGAATCTTTTGACTATGCAACCTGTATCGGCTGTGGTGCCTGTGTGGCGGCCTGCCCGAACTCTTCGGCTGCTCTCTTTACGGGAGCAAAAATTGCCCATTTGAATCTGTTGCCGCAAGGTACACCCGAACGGGAAAAACGTACTTTGGCGATGGTAGAACAGATGGAAAAAGAAGGCTTTGGCGACTGTTCAAATTATGCAGAGTGCGAGGCGGTTTGTCCGGTGGGTATAAGTATTTCATCCATCGCACAGATGCGTAAAGACTATATGAAAGCTGTTTTTTAATGTGAGAGTCTTGGATTAACTTTCTGCCTGATAAAGGCGGATCTCATAGATTCAATGAAGAGAAGAAGGGCGTGAGCAAAAATTCACGCCCTTTTTTCATTATTACAATTTGAAAAGATACGGGCTGCTTTGAGAGTAATTTGCAGATTACCATCATGGTATAATATCACTTAATTCGTTCGAAATTCATTCGAATCAAATAAAAAGACACAAATTAAACTTGAACTATCCCAAGATTTTCCCTTTTTTTGGGATCGACTGCTATCAAAAATCAATTAAATAAGAGATTTGTTATGAGGAAGGGGATACTTTATGCACTGTTTTTTACTCTGCTGTTTGGTTTATCTGAACTAAAAGCACAAGAGTTTCAGTTCGGGCTGGACTTTCAGGTTGGTGTGCCTCAAAATGAATTTAGTGATCAGCTTGATGACAGGCTTGGAGTTGGGCTGGGCGGATTTTTTGGATACCGGTTTGGAAACACACCTTTGATGCTTGGAGCCGATCTTGGTTTTATGAATTTTGGAACCGATACCCGGCGGGAACAGTGGAGTACAACCATTCCCGATGCCACAGTTAATGTTGAAAACAGTTACAATCTCTTTCACGGAGATCTTCTTCTCCGAATCATTCCGCCAGAGCGGACATTCAGGCCATTTGCAGATGGTGTGTTTGGATTTAACTACTTCTTTACGGAAACCAAAATCAGAGACCGCGGCACAACGGGGCCGGATGATGTAATAGCCAGCGACACCAACTTTCGGGATACCGCACTCAGTTATGGTTTCGGTGGTGGGTTTCAGCTCAGAATTTATAGTGATGACGGTATGGGAAACAACGGAGAAAATGCCACTCAAACTCCATACTCCGTACATCTTCATTTTATGGCCCGATATATGATTGGCCATGAAGCCGAGTATCTCAGAGAAGGTTCCATCAATATCGATAATGGAACGGTAACCTACGATGTTATGCAATCCGAGACGGACTTATTGCATTTCCGGGTTGGAATTACTGTGAGTTTATAATAACAATCCATCATCTGCAGAGAGATTTCTATGATGTGATTATTCTGAAATCACACTTCTGTTTCTTCCGATTTTGATTTTATATTGAGAAGCATGGGAGATATAAAACTACATAAAGCGGAAGAAGTACTGAAGAAGTTCTGGGGATACGAAACGTTTCGGGAGGGACAAAAACAGGCCATTCAATCGGTACTGGAGGGAAAAGACACACTGGTTTTGTTCCCCACAGGAGGAGGCAAATCTCTATGCTACCAGGTTCCCTCGTTGTTATTTGATGGCTTAACCATTGTGCTGTCACCCCTTGTAGCGTTGATGCAGGACCAGGTTGAGCAACTGAACAAAGCCGGAATTCGTGCAACATTTATAAACAGTACACTGCCAAGGCATGAGGTTGAGCAGCGCCTTGTGAATGCCCGAAACGGAATGTATAAACTGCTCTACATTGCTCCGGAGCGTCTATCCACCGATTTATGGAAAGCCGAAGAACCCAGCCTGAACATTGATTTGGTTGCCGTTGACGAGGCTCACTGCATTTCGGAATGGGGGCACGATTTCAGGCCGGCCTATCGCAAAATTCGTGAAGAATTATCACACATCGCAGAAGAAACCCGATGGATTGCATTGACTGCCACCGCCACACCCGAAGTGAGAAAAGATCTTCTTGAGGTGCTGAATTTTGACAAACCGGCCATTATCACCAGTGGATTTAAGAGAGAAAATCTGCACTGGTGGGTTACAGACAACGAAAATAAGCAGAAGGCACTCAAAAAAGCCGTCCGAAAAGCGGCACAACTGGGAAGCGGCATCGTTTATTCGCCTACCCGCC
>SL_3KL_010_SEDDRAFT_10000341_pt1 | contig 36714 bp, 31 predicted proteins | sample SodLakKL_010_SED_2_FD_10381 | JGI IMG/M metagenome (IMG submission 10381) | reverse complement strand
TATCTTATTTTTATTCTATTATTTTGCGTTTTTCGTCTTCACACGGATGACTCGGTTATTTCATCTCCCAATAACATTCTGAGTGTAGAATTTAAAATGGAAGAGGGGGTACCGTATTATAGTGTGCAAAGATTCAGCGTTGAGATTATCGGGAAATCGAGACTTGGTTTTAAACTGCAAAATATTCCCGATATGAAAGATGATTTTACCATAAAAAATATAACAAAGACACACCACGATGATACGTGGACTCAGATCTGGGGAGAAAAAAAATACATACGAAACCACTATAATGAGATGAGGGTGGAGTTGGCTGAAAAAGGTGATTTGCGCCGCCTCATGACAATCGTTTTTCGGGTCTATGATGACGGCATAGGGTTTCGGTATGAAATTCCGGAACAACCGCATCTCGGATTTTTTAATATCATGGACGAATTGACCGAGTTTGCATTGACAGATGATCATGAAACCTGGTGGATAGGAGCATATCAATGGAATAGGTTTGAGTATCTTTATGAAAATACACCGCTCAGCGATGTTGATACCGTTCACACACATTTCACGATGAGGACCAAAGACGGTCTGTATATGAGCTTTCATGAAGCGGCTTTGAATAATTATTCCACTATGGCTCTAGAGCGTATCCACGGATACACATTAAAAGCAAACCTGTTCCCCTGGGCTGACGGGATAAAAGTCAGAACATCCGCTCCTATGGTAACTCCGTGGCGCACCATTCAGATTGCAGACGATCCCGGCGGGCTAATAACATCGTATCTTATTTTAAATCTCAATGAACCGAATAAAATCAAAGATACTTCCTGGATCGAACCCGGTAAATATGTCGGTATCTGGTGGGAGATGCATCTTGATAAATCAACGTGGGGAAGCGGACCCAATCATGGCGCGACGACGGAAAATGCAAAACGCTATATCGATTTTGCCGCGGAGCACGGATTTGATCATGTTTTAGTCGAGGGATGGAATATAGGTTGGGACGGTGATTGGTATGCAGACGGTGTCGTTTTCGATTTTACGAAGGCATATCCGGATTTTGATCTCGAAGGTGTCGCAAAACATGCCATTGATAATGGGGTGCGGTTAATGGGGCATCACGAGACATCGGCGAATGTCATTAATTATGAAGCACAGATGGAGGATGCCTTTGCGCTTTATGAACAACTTAGGGTGCGGGCGGTAAAAACAGGTTACGTGGGACATGGAACAGAAATTACCTGGTACGATGATGAAGGCAAACTTCATCTTGAATGGCATCATGGTCAGTTTATGGTCGAACATCATCAACGTGTCGTCGAACTGGCCGCTAAACATAAAATATTGTTAAATGTTCATGAAGGTGTAAAAGACACGGGTCTTCGCAGAACCTGGCCGAATCTAATGACCCGGGAAGTTGCCCGTGGTCAGGAATACAATGCATGGGGGGCAGACGGCGGTAATCCGCCCGATCATAGAGTGATAATTCCCTTTACCCGAAATCTTTCCGGTCCTTTTGATTATACACCGGGCATTGTCGAGTTTTTCTATGACAGGTATCGACCCGAAAACCGAATTAATTCAACACTCGCCGCGGAACTTGCTTTGTATGTTATTATTCATAGTCCGTTGCAGATGGCTGCTGATTTGCCCGAGAATTATGAGGAAAGGATGGATGTCTTTCAGTTCATTAAAACCGTCCCCGCCGACTGGTACGATACAAAAGTTTTGCACGCCGACATAGGAAACTATATCACCATAGTTCGGAAAGACAGAAACAGCGAAGATTGGTATCTTGGCAGTATTACCGACGAGAACGGAAGACTACTTGAAGCTTCACTTTGCTTCCTCGATCCGGATAAAAAATATATTGCCGAAATATACCGCGACGGCATCAATGCAGACTGGATACATAATCCTTATGATATCGTCATCGAAGAAAAAGTGGTAGACAGCAGTATGGTGTTGCCATTACGCCTTGCAACAAGCGGCGGACAGGCAATCCGGTTTCGTCCCGCANGTGAGGANGATCTCGATCATGTACATAAAANAAATGAAAGGTAATGAGCGATGATAAGAATGCGAACCATAGTATTGATTATTGTATATCTNCTTATAATACTNCCGGGTGCGACAGGCAGNGAACCCGAGAAACGTCTTGAAGGATTTGATACATTTATAAATANTATNATTGATTCCTGGAATGCNCCCGGCATGGCGGTNGCGATCGTCGAGAACGGNGAAGTGATTTTCAAAGAAGGGTTCGGATACAGGAATGTCGAAAATAAACTGCCTGTAACACCATCGACATTATTTGCAATTGCGTCCGTTTCGAAAGCGTTTACCACAACTGCAATTGCCATGCTTGTTGAAGACGGATTGGTCGAATGGGATGCTCCTGTCATTGACTATTTGCCCCAATTTCGAATGTCCGATCCCTATATCAATCAGCAGATAACGGTTCGTGATCTTGTAACGCACAGATCGGGATTACCCCGTCATGACAGCGTATGGCTCGGGACACCCTTTACCCGTGAAGAATTAGTTGACAAAATAAAATATCTTGATTTTAGCCGGGGGCTGAGAGAAACGTATCAGTATAATAATCTGCTCTATATTACCGCAGGACGTGTTATTGAAGCCGTATCAGGAACGTCGTGGGAGAATTTTGTGAATCTACGGATTTTACGTCCGCTCGGAATGACTGCCACCAACTTTTCGGTTACCGACATGCAAATGGCCAATGATTTCGCCCATCCATATACAATCGCCGGAAACGGATTGACCATTGCACCGTTCCGCAATGTCGATGCACTCGGTCCGGCCGGATCGATAAATTCCAACATCTCGGATATGGCACAATGGCTTCAGTTCAATCTCAATCGGGGGATTGTTATGGCGGATACGCTGTTATCGTCGCAACAAATGGGTCAGTTGCATTCACCTTGGGTCGTTGCTTCCCGTGATGCGGAAGATGAAGAATTGTCATTCGCCAATTATGGATTGGGCTGGCGTATTAGTCATTATCGGGGACATCGAATAGTTTACCATGGCGGCGCCATCGGAGCATACAGGACACATCTTATGCTGATCCCCGATTCTAATATCGGCATTATTTCAATTACTAACTATAATCGTGCTCAGGTGAATAGAATCGTAGCGTATAATGCACTTGAACGTCTGCTTGAATTGGACCAGGTCGATTGGAATACCAGACTAAAAGAGCGGCTTTCCGAAACACGCCCGTCTGCCTGTCATGATTCTCCTCAACTGACTCATGCACTCAATGAATACGCCGGAACCTATTCGCACCCGGCTTATGGTGAGTTTACAATAGCACATAACAGAAACCGGCTGACGGTAACCCGTTATGGAGCGACATCAAATCTTGAACGATGCAAATTTAATATGTTCAGACGAGAACGCGGCTATTGGGGTGCATTCAGCGGCGGAACTGAATTTACTTTCCTAGTGAACAAAGAAGGTCGGATAGACAGGGTGCTTATCCCGCTGGAGTCTTCTGTGGATGATATCGTATTTATGAGAATCGAGTAATATACGAAGATAATGACCGTCCTTGCCTACATTGCACAATTTTCGTGTGCAGGATTCAGCACGCGTGAAGAATAACTACTCAGAATCATCGCTCGGTACATTCTATGCGATTAGTGCTTTTATCCTCTGGGGAATTCTTCCGGTTTACTGGAAACTATTGCACGCGGTACCTACCGCAGAAATTCTCGCTCATCGAATCTTCTGGTCGGCGATCTTTGTCGTCCTGGTACTATTGTATAGCGGCAGGAAAAACTTCCTCACACTGCTTCTCGATTTCCGTAATCGGATATCTTTAATCCTGACCGGAGCGTTGATAGGTATCAATTGGTTTACCTATATTTATGCAGTCCATATCGACCGTATCGTCGAAGCAAGTATGGGATATTACATCAACCCGTTAATAAGCATTTTTCTCGGTTTGCTTGTATTGAAAGAGAGGCTTGATAGAATTCAATGGATAGCACTGATTCTTGCCATGGTCGGGGTGCTTATCGTTACTTATCATTTCGGGCGTATCCCGTGGATCGCATTGGTGCTGAGTGTGACGTTCGGTTTTTACGGATTGATAAAAAAGATTATGAATCTTGATGCCTTGTCCAGTCTGGGGGTTGAGACACTACTGCTTGCGCCGATCGCGGGTGGTTTTATTCTAGTCCAGGCAGTGAAAGGAACCGGTTCGTTTCTGACGGCAGATTTTTCGGTTACCGGGTTACTTGTATTTTCCGGTGCGATCACTGCGATTCCGCTTTATTGGTTTGCCCAGGGGGCGCGTCGGATTCCGTTGTCGCGTATAGGTTTTCTGCAGTATATAGCTCCAACCTTGATGCTTCTCATAGGTGTTATCGGTTACAGTGAGCCGTTCACTGCCATCCATACGGTGAGTTTTGGATTTATATGGACGGCTCTTGCATTATATACGCTTTCACTTATCCGTAAGGTAAGATATGTTGAAAAACCAATACGTTAGGAAAAAAACAATAAAGTGAAATTTAACCGGGAGGCCAGGTCATACGACGGCCGCCGAGAATATGCAGGTGAAGATGAGGTACCGTTTGTCCGCCGTTTATGCCGCAATTAACAACAAGGCGGTATCCGTCCTCTTTTAATCTGTATTTTTCCGTTATTATTTTTACGATCCGGACCATGTGACTCATAATATCCGCGTCCTCCGGTTTCATATCGTGCAGAGATTCGATATGTTTTCTTGGCACAATCAATGTGTGGACGGGAGCCTGCGGAGTTATATCGTTAAATACAACCAGATCCTCATCTTGATACACAATATCGCTCTTCATTCTGTTGTTGACTATTTCACAAAAAATACAATCTGCCATCTGGAATACCTCCTTATCCGGAAATAATATTGTTCACCGAGTAGCTAGTATCATCAGGAGTTACTGTGTGAATATGCTTTTATGGCATTGGTTTTCATTGAAGATTTTTAAAAACTTACACGCAACTCTTCATATACAACGGTTACAATGAACGTATTGTGATTACCGGGAAAATACCGGGGCTTAATACTCTTAGCCCCGGTGTCGTTGTTTTATTTCAAAGATTCACCTTCTCCATTGTTGTTTGTACACCCTTGGCCGATTTATTGAGCGCCTCCTGTTCATCAGGGTTTAGTTTTATCTGAACGATTTCCTCGATTCCGTTCCTGCCGAGTTTCACCGGAACACCGACCACCACATCCGTTAAATTATATTCACCCTCAAGCCACACGGCGCAGGGGAGAATTCGTTTTTTATCTTTGATGATCGCTTCAGCCATCTCAACGCTCGATGATGCGGGTGCATAATACGCACTGCCGGTTTTCAGATAGTTTACTATTTCGATGCCGCCGTCACGTGTTCTTTGAACAAGATGATCGATGGTCTCTTTGTCTAAAAGGTCAGGTAAGGGTATACCTGCCACGGTAGAATATCGCGGAAGCGGGACCATCGAATCTCCGTGTCCGCCAAGCACAAATGCTGAGACATCCTCTACCGATACATGCAGTTTCATTGAGATAAACGTCCTGAATCGTGCCGAATCAAGGACCCCGGCCATGCCCATAACTCGATTTTTTTCAAAACCGCTTGTCTTGTATGCAACGTATGTCATAACATCGAGTGGATTTGAGACGACGATAAGAATAGCATTGGGTGATTGGTCGACGACCTGCTCCGTTACGGATTTCACGATCTCGGTATTTTTAATGAGAAGGTCATCGCGGCTCATACCCGGTTTGCGTGGGAGTCCTGCTGTGATTATCACCAGATCCGAACCATTTGTTTCATCGTATCCGTTTGTTCCGATAATACGTGTATCGGTTCGTTCCACCGGCGTAGCCGAGTACATATCTAATGCTTTGCCCTGCGGGATCCCGTCAACGATATCGACAAGGACGATTTCGTTAGCCAGTTCTTTGTTCGCGAGTATATGTGCGGTTGTCGCACCGACATTCCCCGCACCGACTACTGTAACTTTCATAATGCGCTCCGTTTTCTGTTTATTTATATAATTATTAAGACGTAGTGTGTGAAAATTAAATTCCTCGCCATAAACCCTCCGTCAAAAAAAGTAGGCAAATAACGACGGGTAATCTGGTTTCATTCTTCAGTTTATTTCCGCTTGTCAATCTCTACATAGTCCCTGGTTATCTCGCCAAGATATATCTGACGCGGTCGGGCTATTTTTCTGTCCGGACCATCGAGGAACTCAAGCCATTGGGCAAGCCAACCGGAAGTACGCGGTATTGCAAACAGTACCACAAAGATGTCCGTCGGGAACTTCATTGCCTGATAGATAAGACCCGAATAGAAGTCTACGTTGGGATATAGTTTGCGGCTTACAAAGAAGTCATCTTCAAGAGCAATACGTTCAAGTTCGAGGGCAATGTCAAGCAATGGATTTCTTCCGGTTACTTCGAAAACCTCATCGGCCATTTTTTTGATTATTTTCGCTCTTGGATCATAGTTCTTATAGACCCTGTGCCCGAAGCCCATAAGCCGGAAATCACCTGCCTTGACCCGCTTGATGTATTCTGGAACTTTCTTGATATCTCCAATCTCAGCCAGCATTCTCAATACTGCTTCATTGGCTCCGCCATGGAGCGGACCGTATAACGCTGCAGCTGCTCCCGCTGTAGCAACATACGGGTCGGCATTTGAGCTGCCGATGCTTCGCATAGCATTCGCACTGCAATTCTGCTCGTGATCTGCGTGAAGAATGAAGAGCACATCGAGAGCTTTTTCGAGCACCGGATTGACCTCGTATTTTGGTTCACTCATTTTGAAGAGCATGTTCAAGAAATTACCGGTGTAGCTGAGATCGTTATCGGGGTAGACATACGGAAATCCCATTTTGTGGCGGTAAGCATACGCCGCTAGAGTCGGCATCTTTCCGATAAGACGGTGGATCTGATGTAAGCGGACTTCCGGATCATCTACTTTTTTTGCTTCCGGATAAAATGTCGAGAGTGCCGCTACGGTACTTGCAAGTATGCCCATCGGATGGGCATCGTACTGATAGCCGTCCATAAATGTTTTGACATTTTCATGAACAAACGTGTGGTGAGTAATGTGATATACCCAGTCCTCATATTGTTCTTTTGTGGGTAATTCACCGAACAGGATTAGATAAGCTGTCTCAAGATAGTTGCTTTTTTCGGCAATTTGCTCAATGGGGTAGCCGCGATATCGCAGTATTCCTTTTTCTCCGTCGATGAAAGTAATTTTACTTTTACACGAAGCGGTGTTCGTAAAACCGGGATCATACGCCATCATACCGAAATCGTCATCCTTCACTTTTATCTGCCGTAGATCCATAGCTTTAATAGTGTCGTGCTCGATCGGTATTTCATATGATGTACCGGTTCTGTTATCGGTAATGGTAAGGGTTTCTTTGCTCATGATTCTTTCTCCTTTGTTTTGGTTATCGGATTGATGCAGCAGGTTTCAGGTTGGCTTCTGGATTATTTTGAGTATTTTTCATTGTAAAATGCAATGTGTTTGACTTGCAATGAAGCGGCTTAACAAAAAAAAACCCGAATACTATGTACCTATGTAGTATTCGGGCTAAGCTGAATAATTACTATCGGATCCAATCAATGGGACAAGCTGCTCTCCGATAGTCGTTCCAACGACGTCATGTGGATGAGCCGCAATCATTGTAATTATTGGCTGTCTTAGATTGTTATATGTTTAGACCGGAATATACAGTTTATATTATACTTTGTCAAATATTTTCCCATCCTCTAATAGAAATAATCCTAATAAATTATTCAATCATACGGCGTTTAACTATGAGGTTTCAAATATCAATAACTCCGGATTTTGTAATATTTTTTCAGAGAAATAATTAAAGATTTCTTAGAAGTGAGAATTCTATTTATTTTAACGATAAACGACAAATGCCGATTAATTAAGCATCTTTTCGGCTTACATGAAGACCGAATATTTACAAAATCTTTGAATATAAAGGGCGCTGTCGATATTTACGAATTTACCGTATATAATTGCGACAGTATAAATTTATTAGTTTTCAGAAATATGCAGTAAAAAGCGAGAATATTATAGCTCTGGTTAAATATTTGATGGTACAGATTTTGTAACGCAAAATACCATCACATTAAATGGCTATTCAAGATATTTCACCTTACACGAATGGTGTTAGACTATGGAAAAAACATTGCTATCGCGGAAAGAATTCCTGACAAACAGTGCAAAATACGCTGCCGGAATAACCGCAGGTATGGGAGCATTGGGTTTGTTAACCCGGAATAGAGCCGGTGCGGGAATCAAAACAGCAGATTGGCCATGGCCGTATGTTGAGTTGGATCCGGAAGAAGCGCGGATTCGCGGACATGCCGGCTACTGGACCGGGAAAGGTTGCTCATACGGGGCATTTCACGCAATTGTCTCGATGCTTGCCGAAGAGATTGGTGAGCCTTACACGCTGATGCCGACTGATTTTCTTGAATGGGGAAGAGGGGGCGCATGGGGCTGGGGGACACTATGCGGTGGACTAATCGGAGCTTTGACGGCGATAAATTTATGCTGGGACAAAGAGAAGTCCGGTAAACTGGGAAATGAGCTGCTTGGTTGGTACACTGTTGTTGATACTCCAACTGACATAAGCAACCAGTACGCTCAGGAACATAAATTCACCGATAATAGATTTACCGGTGAGATACTCCAAACCGTTGCCGGATCACCGCTCTGTCATGTATCGGTTTCAAATTGGTGCGCCAAATCAGGCGTTAAAAGGTCAACCACCGAGCGAAGTGAAAGATGTGCCCGACTTACCGGTGATATCGCGGCATATTCTGTTCAGATTATGAATGACGAATTAAGGAACCAATTCCAACCGCTCTATGAAACCGAGGCGTCGGTTAAGTACTGTATGAATTGCCATGGACCCAATATATTTGACGACACAATTGGAAAAATGGAATGTATTCAGTGTCACGGAGATCACACCGGTGGTTTTACATCAGCGAATAAGGTCGAGGCTTTTTCTCCGACGTATAAATTACACCAGAATTATCCGAATCCTTTTAATCCATCCACGACAATCCGGTTCTCATTGCCGCAGGCTGAAACAGTAACGCTTGCCGTATATGATATTCACGGTCGACTTGTCAGAAATATCGTTAATTATGAACACTATCAGGCAGGATCGTTTGAGGTAACATGGGATGGAAAAAATAATGCGGGAGAAAGTGTTGCAAGCGGTGCTTATTTTGCCCGTCTGTATGCCGGACCCCATATTGAGTCGATGAAGTTGAAATTGGTTAAGTGATTTGTGCGCGGTTTTTTTCGCACTACTCATTTTCTTGTTTCGTGTAATAATCAGATAATGCATTACGGACTCCTTTGGTAGGAGGAGGCCCTAGTACAAACATACGAACAATTTTGGGGGGGAATATCTGGATGGTTGCCTGTGTTGCCGATGGCTCGGGAGATTTATAACCATCCATACTCCCTGTACCAGTCCAACGTATTTCTTATTCCCTCTTCGAGCGTAACTTCCTGTCGGTAACCAAAATCCTTCTTAGCCGCTTCAACGCTGCATGTCCAATTATCGGCGATCATATCTTTCCCTTTTTCAAAATTAAGGACGGATGGTTTTTCCTTGAATTTTGAAAAGAATCCCGATACTCCCGCAATACCCATGACCATAAACTCCGGAATACGTAATTTTACTGTTTTTCTTCCGGCAACCTCAGCCGCAACGGAGCCGATCTGCTGCCAGTCGTAAACTTCTTCACTTCCGATAAAATAGATTTTCCCTATGGATTGTTCCGATAGTGCGGCATCAACTATACCCCTCGCGAGGTCATAAGCGTGAACTAAGCTCACTTTTTTCGGAGAAAAACCGACCAGCGGGATCAGTCCCTTCTGTACGGATTGAAAAAATGAAAGTGTCGCGGTGTCACGGGGTCCGTAGACAGCCGGTGGACGAACGATAGTCACCGGGATTTTATCGGTAAACTTTAGGATTGCTTTTTCGGCGGCGAGCTTACTTTCTCCATAGGTAGTAATAGGATGTGGAGGGGTATTTTCATCGACCGGATTGCCATTCTGAGAGGGTCCGATTGCCGTTAAACTGCTTACATGGAGGAATCGCTCAAGCTCCGGATTCGAAATGAGAACCGCATTGAGTACATTTTCGGTTGCGGTGACATTTCCCTGAAAAAATCCCTCACGGTTTTTCGCCGCCACAACACCTGCTATGTGAATAACGATCTTTACATCGGATACCGCTTCTTTGAGTGGATCCACGGAATTGAAATTTCCATATACCAGTTCAACCGGTTGGGATGCAAGCCATTGTAGGTTACTCGATTTACGAACGAGACATCGCACACGATATTCTTTTTTTAATAACACATCGACCACATGGCTACCGATAAAACCGGTGCCTCCTGTTACTAGTACTGTCATTAATATATCCACATTTTTTATATAGTTGACTTTTGTGAGGGATTAAATTATATTAAAAAAATTACCTAATTGCAATAGGATTTATGCCCAAAAGCTAAAAATCCAAAAGATTAAAGACTAATTCAGTAAAACTTGACATTCCGGGTTTTATCATATCAATGATCATATCTATTATTAGTCCGGTTTTCTATCTAATTAATAATTTCACTGGAGGAAATACGTGGATTTATTTACAAAATGTTATAATTTTAAAAGAGCAGACGAGGTAAAAGCACTGGGATATTATCCGTATTTCAGGCCCATAGAAGAAAATGAGGGTCCTGAAGTACAGATAGAAGGCAGGAAAATCATTATGGCCGGGTCGAACAATTACCTCGGTCTCACCGCTCATCCGCGGGTTAAGGAAGCAGCAATAAAAGCCGTGGAAAAGTACGGGAGCGGATGCTCGGGATCGCGTTACCTCACCGGCACATTGGATCTCCATAACGAACTGGAACACCGTCTCGCCGATTATTTCGGAAAAGAAGATTGTTTGCTCTTCAGCACAGGGTATCAGACCGCTCAGGGAATTATCCCGACGCTCGTACAGAAGGGTGAGTATGTCGTATCAGATAGAGATAACCATGCGTGCATAGTTGCCGGTAATCTTATGGCGAAAGGTGCTTTCGCTGATATCGTTCGTTACAAGCACAATAACATGAAAGATCTGGAACGGGTCATCAATCAGATTCCAAAAGAAAAGGGAAAACTCATTGTTACCGATGGAGTTTTCAGTACGACCGGAGAAATCGTCGATTTACCGGAACTTGTACGGATAGCAAAAGATAACAATGCTCGAATTCTTGTAGATGATGCACATTCTGTCGGTGTGATCGGGAAGGGTGGACGAGGTACGGCAAGCCATTTCGATCTTGAAGATGAAGTGGATATGACCATGGGAACCTTCAGTAAGACATTTGCCTCTCTCGGTGGGTTTGTCGTGGGTGAACGCGCCGTGATAAATTATATTAAACATCATGCTCCGGCATTGATATTTTCGGCAAGTCCTACTCCCGCAGCAGTTGCTGCGGCAATAGCGGCACTTGACCTGATGCTCGAAAATCCTCATTTGATCGACAAACTTATTAAAAACTGCGATAAAATGCGAAAGGGATTCAGCGAGCTTGGCTTTAAGATTATTGACGGACAAACAGGGGTCGTACCGGTTATCATCGGCGATGACATGAACACCTTTATATTCTGGCGTAAGCTGTTTGATGCCGGTGTTTTCGTGAACGCTTTTATTAGTCCCGGGGTACCCCAGGGTATGCAAATGCTTCGAACAAGCTATATGGCTACCCACGAAGATGAACATCTCGATAAAATACTCGAAATATTTGGAAAAATCGGCAAAGAACTCGGTGTTATTTCATAAGGAATTCGTAAAACCAACTTTTCACAACAGAAAAAAGCCACGAACCGCTCTCGTGGCTTTTCAATAATAGGAGCCGTGAAACATACCATGGGTTCAAAATTCGATACCATCAGCATTGAGACGGTTAAAACCAAACGGGATAAAAACCGTTTTATTAAAATGGTTTGGCCTCTGTACAAGGATTATCCGAACTGGGTTCCCCCACTGCTTCTCGACAGGCGTATGATCCTGGATACAAAAAATAATCCTTTTTACAGACACGCCGAGATTGAATTGTTTTTAGCATACAGGAATTCCGAGATTGTCGGAAGGATTGCCGCGATCATTAACCATAATCATAATAGTTTTCATGAAGAAAACATTGGATTCTTCGGATTTTTTGAATCAATGAACGATCAAGATGTTGCTTCGGCTTTGATCGATAAAGCAAAAGAATGGTTGAGGGGGAAGGGAGTAAATGCAATTCGGGGACCGGTAAATCCTTCGACGAACGATGATATCGGTGTTCTTATCGACGGATTTGATAAAACACCCGCCATAATGATGCCATACAATCCGGAATACTATGATTCTTTAATGACCGGTTCGGGACTACAAAAAGTTAAGGATTTACACAGCTATTATGTCGAAGAAGATCAGGTGATGAGCGGTAAGTTGCCACGCGTAATGGAAAAACTTAAACAAAGAGAATCTTTCAATATCCGTCAACTCAATATGAAGGATTTTAAGGCTGAACTTCAAAGGATAAAAACCGTGTATAATAACGCCTGGTCGAAAAACTGGGGCTTTGTCCCTATGACGGATGAAGAATTCGACCACCTTGCGGACAGTCTGAAACAAATCGTCGATCCGAGAATTGTTCTTTTTGCAGAAAAGGATAACCAGCCGATTGGATTTGCTTTGTCAGTTCCCGATATTAATCAGATATTAATACATAATAAAAAGGGGAGACTCATACCCGGGGCTATAAGACTTTTACTCAATAAGAAGAAAATTAATTTCGTCCGTATTATAGTACTCGGGGTCACACTTCAATATCAAAGAAGCAGTGCCGGTGCGTTATTGTTTTATGAGACGGCTGTCCGGGGGATAGAAAACGGTTATTACCATGGGGAAGCGGGTTGGGTACTTGAAAATAACGTTATGATGAATCGGGCGGCGGAGTTTCTGAACGCAAAACGGTACAAAACATACAGGCTATATGAAGCACCCCTTTGATAGGATAAAAGAAGGATGAAAAGCACAAAATTCATATGGATGAACGGTAAGCTTATTCCCTGGGAAGATGCCACGATTCATGTTCTCTCCCACGTCGTTCATTACGGATCGTCTTGGTTTGAGGGCATTCGGTGCTATAAAACCAAAAAGGGCAGTGCCGTTTTTAAACTTCACGATCATCTCGAACGTTTATTCAAATCAACTAAAATATACCGGACGAAAATCCCCTATTCACTGGATGAACTATCGGAGGCAACTCTCGATCTCGTTAAAGCAAATAATCTGGAAAGTTGTTATATTCGTCCTGTGGTCTTTCGCGGTTTTTCTGAACTGGGGGTTTATCCGTTGCGCTGCCCGGTAGATACTGTGATTGCAGTCTGGGAGTGGGGGAGCTATCTGGGACAGGATTCACTGGAGATGGGTATCGATGTTATGACTTCGAGCTGGCGACGGTTTAGTGGTAGTTCGCTGCCGTCGATGGCGAAAGCCGGAGGAAACTATATGAACGCTCAGCTGATAAAGATGGAAGCGCTCGAGAATGGATATGCCGAAGGTCTTGTCCTTGACAGTCTTGGAAATATTTCAGAAGGAAGCGGTGAGAACATATTTCTTGTACATCGGGGTGTTTTATACACTCCGCCGCTTTCATCGGGTATCTTAACAGGTATTACCCGATCGGTTGTACAGCAACTTGCAGTGACCGAATCCATAGAAATTCGTGAAGAGGTTATTCCGCGGGAATTTGTCTATACCGCCGATGAAGTGTTCCTGACAGGAACTGCCGCGGAAATAACACCCGTGCGATCCGTCGACCGCATATCGATCGGAGAGGGAAAACCCGGACCGGTAACTCGTTTGATACAATCCCGCTTTTTTGATATTACCCGTAACGGCAATGATACGTTCGGGTGGCTAACGTGGTTATAGTGGAATAAAGTAATACATATTCTTACACAATCATACTGGGAGATACTACTATGGTAACCATCGACCGCATCCTCGTCCCAATCGATTTTTCATCGTATTCAAAAGAAGCACTTCAATATGCCGTTCCTTTTGCACGCAAATTTAAAGCCGAGATATTACTCTTACACGTCGTCGAACCGGCGATTTATCCGGCGGATTTTAATTTCGGTCAGGTCGGATTACCGTCGATCGAAGATGAACTTCGGAGCAAAGCGGTGGATGAGCTGAATAAGCTTGCCGACCAGGAGACCAAGCGTCGTGCACGCTCGACTATCATGGTACGTGTCGGCAAGCCATTTATTGAGATCATTACCGCTGCAAAGGAAGAGCAGATAGATCTTATTATAATGGCAACGCACGGACACTCCGGAATCGAACAAATTCTTTTCGGCAGCACTGCAGAACGGGTTGTGAGGAAAGCACATTGTCCTGTACTGACCGTCCGTACGCGTGAGATGTCTGAGGTGACCGCTGAAACCGAGAAGAAGCTTACGTCGGATAAACCAAAAGGAAAGAAGACGGAGCAAAACTAATATTATTTTTTCCTTTCAACGGCAAAGGTGACTAAACTTGTAATTGCTTCTTTGGCGGGAGAATAGGGGAGAACGTCTATGCATTCGAGTGCCCGGCGTGCATATTCATCTGCTTTTTTCCGTGCATAATCCAGGCCTCCTTTTTCACTGACAAAATCGATCACGTAATCAATCTCTTTCCTCGACGCGCCGTTTTTTATGATACGGATGATCTGTCTGTTACTTTTTCGATTTGATTGCCTGAGCGAGTATATCAACGGCAGAGTAAATTTTTTCTCTTTCATATCGATACCGGTAGGTTTACCGATAATTGACGACCGTCCTATGTAATCGAGCATATCATCGCGGATCTGAAAAGCCATTCCGAGATTTTCACCGAAGTCACGTAATCTTTTCCAATGCTCTTTATCTTCGGTGACGCTTGCAGCTCCGAGTTCACAGCAGGTACCGATGAGTGAAGCTGTTTTACCTGAAATTATTTTAAAGTATGTTTCCTCTGTAATATCGTAAGTTTTACTCTTTTGAATTTGCAGTAATTCTGCTTCGCTCATTCTCTTAACGGCATCGGATATAATTTTTAAGAAATAATATTCGTCTTTCTCAAGTGCGATCAATAAACCACGGGCAAGGAAATAGTCCCCCATGAGCACGGCTACTTTGTTCTTCCATATACGGTTAATTGACGGGAACCCTCTGCGTGTATCGGATTGGTCAACCACATCATCGTGTACGAGCGTTGCGGTATGAAGAATTTCAACAAGTGTCGCGGCATTATAGGTGCGGTCATTGACTGTTCCGATTAGTTTTGCGGAAAGAAAAACGAGTGTAGGCCGGATTTTTTTGCCTTTTTGCCGGGCGATATACCGCGCGACAGTATCGACGATGCCGATACGGGACCGCATCTCATTTTTAAAATGTTTTGAGAAGGACTTTAATTCTTCCCGGATTGAATTGTTAATATCATCAAGATTCACAAAGCAGACCTTTTTTTAAAACATACAATCAGAGGGGCATTTCCTGAGCTTTCTGTCGCCTTCTCATTGCAATGCGCGCAATAAAAATACTGAATTCATATAAGAGAAGCAAAGGAATTGCCAGTATCATCATACTCACAATATCCGCAGGTGTTATAAGTGCTGCGATAATCAAGAGTATCGTGTATGCGTGCCGTCTGTAATGACGCATAAACGACGGTGTCAGTACGCCGAGTCGCGCTAAAAAGAACGATACCATGGGCATTTCAAAAACAAGACCGGCTGCAAGCATCATTCGTAATACGAAACTCATATATTCATTAATCGCTATGGTATTCTCGATCGCTGTCGTGCCAAATCCCGCAAAAAACTGTAATGTAATGGGCAGCATAATAAAATAAGAAAATGCCACACCGAGGAAGAAACAGAGAGATGAGAATGCAACGATCCAGAAAATATATCGTCGTTCGTGCGGATAGAGACCGGGTTCAATAAATTTCCAGAATTGATAGAGAATATTCGGAATACTCAGTATAAAACCGCTGAGAAGAACAACCTGCATATAAACCAATACTTTCCCGTACGGCTTGAGGTTGATAATTGCCAATGCCGGTGATGCGCCCCGGACCGGTGCAAGAAAGACATCTTCAACCAACCAATTTGCGATCAGAGCACAAAAGATAGCTGCAACAACAATCCCGGCGAGTGCTTTAACTATTCTCCAACGAAGTTCCTCGAGATGGTCGAGGAAATGCATATCCTTTCTTTTGGTGTTTTGATCGTTATCCGATGTATCCTGTCCAATGGTACTATTTTCCTGATTTGTGTCTTGCTCGCTTTCCATACGTGAAAATTACATTTAATCGGTTTCTAATTGGTCTACGTATATCGGAAATGTACTGCACAACTCGGCGATTTCTTTTCTTACCTTGTTTCGTTCCGCTTGATTATTTTTATGTGTAATAACACGGTCGATGAAACCGGCTATCGTTTTCATTTCATTCTCTTTCATACCGCGGGTTGTCATTGCTGCAACACCGATTCGAATACCGCTGGTAATAAAAGGTGATTTATCGTCGAAAGGGACCATATTTTTATTTACTGTAATCCCAGCATCTTCGAGGATATTTTCCGCATCCTTCCCGGTAATATCTTTTAACCGGAGATCGATAAGCATAAGATGATTATCGGTACCGCCGGAAACAACCATAAATCCGAGTTGCATGAGCTCATTTGCAAGCGTTCGTGCGTTTATTATTACCTGTTGAGCGTACGCCCTGAAATCAGGTTGTAAGGCCTCACCGAAAGCAACCGCTTTTGCGGCAATAATATGCATAAATGGTCCGCCCTGGATACCGGGCATGACATTACTGTCGAAAACTTCAGACATCATTTTCAGACGACCGCTTTTCGGTGCAGTAATACCAAGAGAGTTTTCTTTATCTTTCCCAACAAGTAACAATCCTCCCCGCGGGCCACGCAGTGTTTTATGAGTTGTGGATGTTACAGCATCGCAATAGGGGAGAGGACTCGTAAGTAACTGAGCAGCGATCAATCCCGCAGGATGTGCAATATCAGCCAACAGAAAAGCGCCGACGCTGTCCGCAATATCCCGAAATGCTTTAAAATCCATATCGCGGGAATATGCACTTGCACCGGTAATGATCAATTTCGGTCTCTCTGCGAGTGCTATATCCCTCACCTTATCATAATCAATTCTTCCCGTATCTTTGTCCACGCCATATGGAACTATTCGATACATCTTACCGGAAAAATTGACCGGGGAACCGTGCGTTAAATGTCCCCCGTGAGATAAATCCATTCCCATGACCGTATCACCCGGTTTCAGCAAAGCGAAATAAACTGCCATGTTCGCCTGAGAGCCGGAGTGAGGTTGTACATTTACATATTCAGCATCAAATAATTTTTTTGCTCTGTCACGGGCAAGATTTTCGACCTCATCGACAAACTCGCAACCGCCGTAATAGCGTCGTCCCGGATATCCCTCGGCGTATTTATTTGTCATCACCTGTCCCGAAGCTTCGAGAACTGCAAGACTTACAAAATTTTCGGACGCGATCAGTTCGAGTGTCGTATTTTGACGATTGAGCTCTTTTCGTATTGTTTGATAAACCTCTACATCCTGTTTCTTAACGTATTCTACAAATGATCCCATATAGATTTTGTTTCAGTTAATGCCGGTGAGTCAATTATGATTGTCCGATATACAGATATTATCTTTTTCCCGTCTTCTGTCTTAAGGTTCAGCGAGTTGTTGATAAAATCCAGGCCAGACGTAATTATATTTAATTGCACTCCATTTTTTTTGTATCGATACACAAAGCAATGACTCTCTGACGATTCTGTATCGACTAACGTAGAATATTTCCTAATAAGTTATATCTTTACCGGAATGATGCCGGTACGGTAATTTCTTCTCCTATCCATTCGTAGCAATCACCAAAGACCTTGATCTTTCCGTCGACGATCAAGTCGCGATTAAAGAAATAGTCTTCGTCTTGCGGGACTAAATTATTCAAGAATTGCGCGCGTTCCCGGGCACGCGATGCGATTCTCTGATCTATTTGAGCGGCTCGCTGGTAATATTCCTGAGCAAGCTTATAGACAACGCGGTCTTCGAGCTGCATATTTGCCCAACCGCCTTTTGTATTTACGACACATCTTTCGATAATTTCCTCATATATCGTAGCTATTTCAAAAAGAGGTTCACCCCAGTTCCGGTCCATCCGTTGTGCACGGCGGGCGTATTCGCGTGCCTGGCGATGGTTACCGACCTGGCGGTAGGCCTGAGCGATCTTGAGCGGTATCTCGGGATCATTTTCTTTTAAACGCATTAACTGGGTATACGTTCGTATTGCATCGCGTATTTGATTGGTACGTTCGTACAGGCGGGCAAGTTCGCTCCAGTATGTTTCCGATTCCGGACTGATTCCAGTCAATTGTTCAACATAGGGTATTGATTTTTCATATTCCTGCGCCGCGTTGTATGCCTGGACAAGACTCCATATATTTGCCGGGTTCTCGGGATCAGTTCGAAGTTTTTCCTCTGCAAGCCGGATGAGTTCCTGCGGGTCACGTATCAGCCGTCGTAATCTATCCATTGCTGTTGCATTGTCCGGATCACGTTCGGTTAAGTATCGTTGATACAGATCGACTGCACGTTCTTCATAGTCATTGTCCGGTCCGCGATTATCCATATATAAATTACCGAGCCTGTCGATATACTGGAAATCAATATTTTCGAAGTCGAGGTCGACTGCTATCTGATATGCCTCAATGGCCTCTTCTATCCGCGGAGGGGAGAAGTAATTATCATAAAAATGTGCCTTTTGCAAATAGTAAATATCTGCACGATCCGGTAAATGTTCGATTCCTCTTTGGAATATGTAGACAATTGTATCAGCATAAGCTTCTTGTTTTTCCGGGTCATCGGTCTTAAGATAGAGTTGACGATAACATTCGGCTAAATTACCGTAGAGTGCTCTAAAACGCGTAGGATGGAGTTCCATAACTTTCCATCCATATGGAATTGCGCGTTCATAGTAACCGTTCCGGTAGTCCTCGAAAAAAAGACTCCAATTCATGAGCACCTGCTGCATGTCTACCTGCTGTGTTGTGTCTGCAGATTCCGATGCAATTGTATTTTGCGTCACTCCCATTGAAAAAACCAGGAGTAGGTACAAGGAACATAGAAGTGTTTTCACCTTAACCACCTCATCGTAGTATTATTGAGATAAAAGATTAACATAACTAGCTACATTTATTCTATTATTGGCGGTATAAACCATCTTTCAAACAAACTCAGAGAAAAAAACAGCCTGAATACCGTATCCCTCTGGAGATTGTTTTCTGTTGTACCGCGTATACCGATTTGTGAGCCTATATCTAATACGGCAACACCGCTTAATGGAATCCCCACACCGAATGTTAAAAATGTTTCATTAATCGGCTGATTATGGATATTAAAGTAAGAAGCATTGTATAAAAATCCGAGACGAAAAGTGGTGCGTTCGATGAAACCTGCACCTATTTCATCATATCTGCCGAGTCTTTCCCAACCAAAACCAATCCGGGTTGCGTTCCGTAAATGAGCATCGGCACTTCCAAACCTCCGGTAATTGTCCCAGGGTTCGTACCGTGCATCGAGAGCAAAAATGTTTCGCTGATCGGCTCGGAGACTGATACCGACCCCAACGGAATAAGGTAATTCAATAGTTCCGGTCCTTACAGTGGTAGTATCGACACCGGTACCGTACACAATTTTATATTCTTCCTCAACATTCAAACGGGTCGGGGTCGTGAAGGTAACACCGATAGTAACGGGTCCGTATTCACCGTCCCGGCGCGGGGATAGCAAACCGCTATACATTACACCGAATTGTCCGGCAACACCTCTTAGGTCGAGTTCTCGAATCGTAAAGGCTGAGCCGTAACCGGGGATGGAAAACTGATTACTCCATTCATAATTTAGTAAACCAACTCTGTAAAGAGCCATCGCACCGATTGAGATAGTGCGATGCAGTTGTAATGATGAACCGGCAGCAAGGTTTGTGATTCCGCCATTACCTATGTATTTCGTCGCCTGATGCCCACCGGGGATATCGGTTCGGGTTTCGATGTTATATCCGAGGTTTGACATCGGCATAAACCCCAGGGCAATTGTTACACCGCGTGAGGGAAGTATAGGTAATCCAAGCATAGCTCCGTTGATATTCCCGGATCCGATTCCGCCGCTCTGAACACCGTCATCCGATCTTATATTTTGATAATACATTGAGCCGGAAAATTGAACGACAGGGAAATCACTCCAGGACGCCGGATTAGCGACGTTGAAATGATTCGCACCACGAAGCGCTATTGACGCTCCTCCCATACCGATAGAACGGACACTGGCCAAATGGAACCGTTCACCTATTCCAAAACGGGAATAAGCGGATCCGCCCTTGGCCTCCAGAAAATCGGTCGAGGAAGTTACAAATATTGCTATTATGATAAAAGTTCTTAATCGCATAAGTGTTCTTTTCCCGGTTATATTCTTGAATAAATTATTTTTAACCGTGGCCGTAATGCCTCATCGGTACCCGTCTCTGTATAAAAAGACGTTCGATGGAGTCCAAGTGTTTCACTATTGTCACGTATAATAAAACCAAGGTTTTCTCCTACAGTCACCCAATCCTGCACTATTTCGCTTACGAGAGAACTATACCTTATAATGTTGTTGATGCTGTCGATAACGGAAGTATTAAACCTTGCACGGTTAGCTGTCCGCATAAGAAATTTATTATTATCTGTTAACTGGTGGGCGAAGATGGAGTCGCCGATTTCCGGGTGAGATATCGTGAATTCCGGATTCTTGAATAATTCAAGTTCGGCGCTGTGAATAAGCGCACCTTTCGGAATTTCGTGAATATCAAATTTCAACACTGCGCGGGTGGAGACCCCGGCCTGTATGATGATGTTATTCTGCAAATCGGGTTCATCTTTCATATACGCGGCAAAAGCTCGTGCATTTTGCGTAATAGTGACGGTGTCGGGACTTCCCGATACTCCGTAAATAATTCGAAGTTCGGGTCCATTTTCACCTCCCGGTCCGCGAAATCCGATTATACTATTTGCCGATTCATCGCTTCGAAGCACCAGGCCCGGTGTAACGATGGATTCTTCTTCTTGTTGTGCCCAGTGTGCTATTAATTCCCGGGGTAAACGAAAGACGGTCTGGTTTGTATCTCCTACCATCGCAACTGTATCAGCGACGCTTTTGGATCTCCAATAAATCGTTTCAAAAACATCGCGGTTAAAATCGGTCGTTGACCAGCCGCTGATGACTTCGTGTAGATAGAGCGGAAGAGTTTCGGAGGAATCACCCATGGAATATACCGGTGTCAGGGATAATGTCGCTTCGAATATTTCCGAGTTTCTGACTGTATCCGGGGTAAGTGTGACCGGTGAAATGAAGCGGAAAATACTTTCAACGCGATGTTTATCGGTTTCACCGGCAAACATTGTCTGCGATCCGCTTGTTACTATGGGAATTTCATATGAGAACGATTCCTTTGCCATAAAAACAAGTGTATCAATTGTAATAAAATCCTCGTCTGGGAGGATCCCTTCGCCGACTGAGATAGGATCTTCATCGCAGCCGATCGAATAGATCATCATCCCTGTCAACGCCAGCATAAGTAATAGTCTCGTTCTCACGTATTTCTCTCGCTTCCTTTCTTGTTTGTTTTCCACGTATCTACAAGATTGCGTATGTATTTCATACTATCGTATACATCTGCGGCGACAAAGTCAATAGCATCAGGCTTTTTATCCCAGCTGTCTTTTACCATTGAACCATATCCCGTTAAAACCAGAACAGTTTTTGCACCGACACGCCTTCCTGCTTCTATGTCGCTTAGCTTATCGCCTATCACTATAGAACAATTGAAATCTATATTATGTTCGATTTTGGCTTGCTCGAACATACCGGTGTTTGGTTTTCGACAGGTACACTCCGTCTCACCGGTGGTGTTATGAGGACAGTAATAGATTGCATCTACTGAAGCACCCTCTTCACTGAGAAGTTCAATCAATCGCTCATTGACTTTTCGAACGTCTTCTTCGGTTAAAATTTTTCTCGCGATGCCGGACTGGTTCGATACGACAATCACCTTTAATCCGAGTTCACGTGCTTCCCGTATGGCACGTGCGGCCCCGTGTATCAATTCCAGATCATCAGGGTCTTTAATATAGTCCTTTTCGACGTTAATTGTTCCGTCACGATCAAGGAAAAGACAATAATGTAAACCCCGCATTACTTTTTTAAAATCTTTTTGTACAATGTAATATATTCTTTTGCCGATTTTTCCCAGGAAAAATCCTGTTGCATCGCATTTTTAACAGCTTTGTTCCAGGTCTTTTCATCACGATATATTTTAAGCGCACGCTCGATGGCCTGTAATAAAGCCTTGCTGTCATACGGACCGAATTTAATACCCGTACCGTTGCCGTTTTTCGAATCGATATCGGTAACGGTATCTTCGAGTCCTCCGGTTGCCCGTACAATCGGGATTGTTCCGTAGCGCATACTGTATATTTGATTTAATCCGCACGGTTCATAGCGTGACGGCATAAGAAACATATCGCTGCCTGCCTCTATGAGGTGTGCCAGTGAATCATCAAATGTTAATTTCACACCTACTTTATCGGGATACTTGGTTGCCAGTTCCGATAAAAATGTTTGATACCGTTTTTCTCCCGTCCCGAGGACAATAATTTTTATATCCTCTTTCAATAATGTACCGGCAATTTCCTGGAGTAAGTCGAAACCCTTCTGTTCAACGAGTCGCGAAATGATACTGATGACGGGGACAGCATCATCGACCGGGAGTTTAAAGGCCTTAAGGAGTTCCCGTTTGTTTTCTACTTTTTCCTGGATTGTTTTATGCGTATACTGTTGCGGTATGAGTGGGTCAACGGACGGATCCCACACGGAATAATCTACTCCGTTTAAAATACCGAATAAATCTTTTCGACGTTTTTTAAGCAGATCTTTCAAACCACATCCAAACTCATCGCTTGTTGTGATCTCTTCTGCGTATCGTTTACTTACGGTTGTAATGGTATCGGCAAATTGAATCCCGCACTTCATGAGATTCATGACGTCACCGGTAGCGAGCCCTGTTTGTTCGTTAAATAATTCTTCCGGTAATCCTGTTTTTGCGAACGACGATTTTGGAAATACACCCTGATAGGCGAGGTTGTGAATCGTATATACTGTGCGGATTTTGTTGAAAAACGGATCATCCTTGTATATAGTTTTCAGGTATGCAGGTATAAGCCCTGTTTGCCAATCATTGCAATGAATAATGTCGGGTTTCCAGCCGAGACGCTTCAAAGTTTCAAGTGCCCCGCGACAGAGGGAGATGAAACGTTCGTCATTATCGGGATAATCTTTTTTCGATTGTGGGTCGAAGTAGACTCCGTCGCGGTTAAAGTACTTTGGCAGGTCGAAAAAATAAACCTGGACTTTTACTCGTTGATTTGTTATAAACGAACTTTTAATACTCGCTGTTTCCGTTTTATCTCCGATAGAAATAGGGATATCACGTAATCGAATGACATCATAGATATTGAATTTCCTGTCACCCACAAAACCATATTTTGGGAGAAAAATTCTTATATCATGCCCGAGTTCTCTTATAAGCTGCGGAAAAGCGCCGGCTACATCCGCTAAACCGCCGGTTTTGGCGAAGGGTTCTACCTCGCTGGATATGTAAAGAATACTGATCGGTTTTGACATCTTTATCCGTATGATTCCGGTGTAAAATAATACAATTTAATGATTTATTGCAAAAATTGCAAATAATCCATTAAGACAGGCATACTAAATGGTTATTTTTGAAATTATTTGTCCATATCTTAGACCCCGGGTGCTTACCATTATGGTCTCTCGATTCATCATCGTTAGAAATGTTTTCAGGATTGCAATTCCGGCAAAAAGTATATCTTCCCTGCCGGAAACTATCTGCGGTATACGTCTCATATCATCGAGTGAATAATGTGAATACTCTCCGTATATTGACTCGATCTTCTCGCGGGAAATAATATGACCTTCGATTAATTCTGCCGAAAAATGTGGGATATTCAGGTCAATAGCAGCAAGCGTAGTAATGGTGCCGGCAACACCTATTAATCTTTCGAATTCATTTGTATCAATTTTATTTGCAATTGTATCTCTTATATATTTTTCGGCTTCAACGAGTGTATGACGGGATGGAGGCAGAGAGTTGAAATATCGTTCCGTAACGCGTACAGCTCCGATATCAATGCTGTGACGGACGGTCATCGACTCATTGCTGCCAATAACGAGTTCGGTACTCCCTCCGCCGATATCAAGGACTCCCGTGTTTTGTGGTACAAAGGGGAAGGCGGATAGCGCACCACTGTATGTGAATTTTGCCTCGGTATCACCGCTGATAACTTCAACGGCAATTCCTGTTTCATTTTTAATCGTTTTGACTACATCTTTTCGGTTTAAGGCATCACGGAGTGCACTTGTGCCACAGGCAAATATCTCGGATACATGTAAAGATTCTGCTATTCTTTTATATTCAAGGAGTGTTTTTAGAACCCGGTTCACAGAATCTCTCGATATTATTCGATTTGCATCTACTTCCTTCCCTAAGCGCGGAAGTTGTTGCTCTTCTCTTATCGGAACAATAATTCCACCATCGGTAACATCGGCGATCACCATCAAAACCGTATTGGTCCCGACATCGATTGATGCATATCGTCTTATTTCTTTAGGGCTATTGCTAACCATTTGTCGGATGTACTGGAGCTTCTTTTGATTTGCTTCACAATAGATAAATTATTATCCCGGGATATGTTCTTGATGGCGGGAAGATCATCCGCAAGAAGTCCGGACAATAGCAATAAACCTTCCTTTTGCAAACAGCCCGTAAATAGTTCAAAATATTGAATAATTACATTCCGTTCAATATTTGCCAGTAGCATATCGAACCTTTGCGATTTCACATCGTGTAATGCATCGAGATTACCCGGAAAGAGCCGCACTTTTGTTTCGACACCATTCAGGGTTATATTTTCCTGTGCGTCGGCCACTGCATCCGGATCGTTATCGATTCCGACAACAGCGTGGGATCCAATCTTTGCGGAAATTATTGCCAATATTCCTGACCCTGTGCCAACGTCGAGTATTTTCATTCCCGGACGATGGAATTCCAGGAGTAATTCGACCATCATTTGGGTGGTTTCGTGGTGTCCCGTTCCAAATGACATTTTCGGATCAATCACTATCGAGGTGGTGCCGTCCGGTATTTCAGGTTTACTCCAGGACGGATGTATAATAATATTCTTACCTATTTGAACCGTAGTGATAGAACGCTGCCATTCTTCATGCCAGTTCTTCGGTAGTATGTCGCGAAGGTGTATCACAGGAGAATTTGTTTCCGCTCTCTTCTCAAGATCTCGCAACCTTTTCTGAATGTGAGGGATCATTGTCCCGGAAAACTTGTCGGATGGAATATAGGCATATAATGCATCATCGCCTTCGATGAAACTCTCAAAGTCGAGTGTCAATAAATCTGCGATGACTTCATCATAAGACCCCATGTCTATGTAGACAACCAATTCTTTGTAAATCATGAACGAAAAAATTTTAAAAAGTTTGCCGGTAGATAACTTCAATCAATACTGTCCCGACGGCTCCAAGACTCTCCGGACTGCATTGGTCCGGAGTATCCATGGTTGTATGCCAATATCTTCTTCGAACATCCGGACCATCGTATCCGATCAGCTCTGAATCGATTATAAGGGCAGTCGGTATACCGGCATCGTTTAAGGGGATATGATCATCATATACCGAAGTTCCACGGCGGTCTTCAAATAGATGGATATTTAAATTTCTTGCCGTATTCCATATCAGATCAACCAGCCACGGGGCATATTGTATTGAGGACAATTCTCTGGGGAAGCGAGCCTCTTTGTCACCCACCATATCAACAATGATTCCAAAGCGAGGTCTGAAACCCGTGGGTAAATTGCGGGCAAAATATTTCGCTCCGAGCGCATACTGATCGAGGTCTCCCTCTTTTCCGTAGTCCTCGCCATCAAATAAAATTATGTCGACACCGACAGGCGGGGGATGATTTTTGAATATCCTCGCGAGTTCGAGTAACACCGCAACACCGCTTGCTCCATCATTTGCTCCTATAATGGGCTCATTTCTTTTGTTCGGATCAGGATCGCGTTCCGCACGCGGTCGCGTATCCCAATGTGCTCCCAGTAAAATCCGGTTTGTTGCTTCAAGATTGAAAGAAGCAATAATATTTGTCATCTGATATGAACGCCCTTCGTACCCGGTATGACGGAAACTCTGTTGACTGACGGCATCTGCGTGTTTGTGTAATTCAAATGTTAAATACTGAAGGCATTGCTGATGTCCGGTAGAACCCGGGTTTCTCGGGCCGAATCTTGTCTGTTCGACTAAATATTCAAATGCCTGCTCCCGGTCAAAGGTGGGTATGTATATATCATCTTCCTGAAGATGCATGGGGATTTCGTTTTCGTTTGATCGGTCATTTCCGCAACCGATGAGCATAAATATGATTACGATAGAAAAAAAGGAAAATTTCATATTGTTTTCCGATATTATACAGATACCTTAATTTTTTAAAAATAATCAAAACATGAGCTAATTACAATAATGAAACCTTCAAATAAATATTCCGTATGCATTGAGTAGTACCCCGTTTGTTATAATTATTTGAAATTTCTATATTAATTTTGAGGTGGTGAATATGACTAATACAAAAACGGTAATTTTCAGAGCCGGAAGTTTTATATTTATTTCCGTTTTATACCTGTCGTTACTTATAGGTTTCTCCGGAGTGGTTGATCCCGCCAATTCCGTACTTGCCGCAACGACCGATCGGGTGATTGAGAAATCATTTGATGTGCGCCCCGGGGGCTTACTATCGGTTGAATCCCGATTGGGTAAAATAGATGTGAGAGGGTGGGACCGTGATGAAGTACAGGTAAGAATTGAAATAGATGGGCACAGCGAATATATTGATGACGTCGAGTTTTATATTGAGTCATCGTTAGATGGGGTAGAGATACGAGCTGAAATACCCCGGGTACGTTCACTCTTTGGTCGTTGGGGACGCGGAATCAATATAGCCTATACTCTGATGGTACCCTTTGAATATGACGTAAAACTCCGGACATCCGGAGGCGGTATCTCCTTGAAAAAGATCGACGGGGATATTGACGGACGTACATCGGGCGGTGGAATCCGTGCCGAAGAACTGAACGGTGCCGTTAATCTGACAACATCCGGTGGAGGAATACAGGCTGATCTCCTCAAAGGTACAATTGTTCTGAAAACATCGGGTGGTTCAATTGTCGTGAACGGTGCTTTAGGAGACCTGACGGCTCAAACGTCCGGAGGACCGATTCGTTTGTCGGATATCGAAGGAAAAGTAGATGCACGCACGTCGGGAGGCGGAATTACTTTGAGATACCTGGGTGAAAATGAAGGGATTAATCTACGAACCTCGGGAGGTAGTGTCACCGTTCATTTGCCCGAAGAGATCGATGCAAATATATCGGCACGTACATCAGGTGGCAGTGTTAGTACAGATTTTCCGATAACCGTGCAGGGGTCCCTGTCCCGTTCGTCGATAGAAGGTACCATCAATAACGGCGGACCCGACATCGTACTCAGGACCTCAGGTGGTAGTATTAGGATAAACAAACATTAATAAACTATTATATTTAAATGAATAAACAAATTTATCTAAACCGTATTCTGCTTATTATTTCAATCGCGGTATTATTTATGTCAATTACTGTTGCCCAGGTTCATACCATTGATAAAAGTTTTCTGGTCGAACCGGGAGGCACATTGCACATGGATATCGCACACGGTGATGTTATTATCCGGGGGTGGGAATACGATGAGGTAAGAGTTCAGGCCGATGTTTACGGGACAGCCAGGATTCTGGATCAGCTCGAAATACGTCTGGAACAGGATGCCAATGATGTTATCGTCAGGACAAAACGAACAGGAAGAAGGCGGATACCCGGGCGGGGATACGGATCTCGTCATGAACGTATAGAGTTCACCGTGAATGTCCCCTATATGTACCATGTCCGTGTACATTTTGATGAGGGAAGAGTCGATGTCGATGATCTCGATGGAAGTGTGAGAGTCCGCTCGGGGCGGTAGATGGTCAACGATAATAGTGAGAAGCATTACGCAGCGGAGTTGTAAGCACCGATGCTTCCCTGTTAAAACGGATCAAAATTTCGCAAATTTCATCCTGTATTTGCCGGTATCGACCTGTAGGTAGTGTAAAATTTTGGAACATCATTACAAAAATTAATTTTTCGCCGNATATGGTTTCGATATATCCGGATAGTGTACTAGTCCCGGTGAGNGTTCCTGTCTTCGCCCGGACTCGCCCCTGTGCACCTGAGTGTATACCCCGTCTTATCAGNGTTCCATCTACACCGAGGATTGCCAGACTTTCATAGAAATATTTAAAAATTTCCGGCTCCTCATGTACGCGATATAGTAATTCTGCCAGCATTCGCGGTGTGATCAGATTGTAGAACGATACACCGGAACCATCAGCAAAGCGGGCGTTCGTCGTAAATACCCCAAACTGTTCCATAACCTTTTGAATTGCTCGACTTCCTCCGTCCCCCGTTCCCGGTGGTCCGAACAATTCAGCAGAAATTGTTTTCCAGACCGACTCTGCTGCAAGGTTATCGCTGTCTTTATTCATAGCATGAAGAACCATACCGATCGGAGTATTTATTTGTACAAGAGGGAGAGATGTGTCATCTTTTTTTCCCCGGAGCACGGAGCCGGAAACATCGATACCGTTTTCAGTGAGTATTTCAAGGAAAAGAAATCCTGCAAACATTGACGGGTCACGTACCGTAACCGTAAATCTTCTCGGCAGACGTGCATTTTTAGGATTTCCGGTTATCAGATAACGGTTCCGGCTGGTTGTGTGATCAGGTAGAATTGTTATTTCATTATTCCGATGATCGGTCCCCTGTTTTGCGGAAAAATGATATTGAATGTGAGTTGATGGAGGCAAAACCTGAATCGATACGCTGGTATCCGATTCAATCGTTCTTTCGATTGAAAACGTCACGACATTGCTATTTACCGATAGCGCACTGATGTAGGGTGCAAAAGCAAAAGGCTCGTCATCCCACATCCATCCGGTCGGCCACTGTACATCGTCAAAATATGAGTCATCGATAATGATATTACCGTTAATCTTCCGTATACCGAATAGAGTCAACGACTCGATCATTGATTTCATATCGCTCATACTCAGCAGGGGATCTCCATACCCCTTTACTAAAATATCACCTTCTAAAACGCCATCTCGGATATCACCGGAGCGGTACAACACAGTTCGAAAATTAAACTCCGGATTCAGGATTTTTAGTGCCGCGGCTGCCGTGATGAGCTTTTGGGTCGATGCGGGTCGTACCAGCAGATCGCTCTGATGAGAGAAGATGGTATCACCGTAATCTGCAGACATCACAATGATCGAAGGAATAGTGTGAATGAATTCCTCCTTTTTTAAAATATTCTGCAATTGTATCTCAAGAAGAGAATGTTTCGATCGCTCAGTTCGGTCAGGATATTCTCTTTCTGTATGTTTATTTAGTTCAGGTACGGATGAACAGGAAATAAATAGCAGAACGGGGAATAGAATTCCGATAATGAACGTTATACGTATTAGTTTCATACTTGCTTTTACCGATTCAGGTTGCATAATTGCATATATTATAAAGATTTATAAAAAAAGGCAAATTTCTTGAACAAGTACAAATCAATTGGTATATTCAAACGGTAATCATTATTTTAAAAGAGGAACGATAATTGACTATGTGGAAATGGGTAAACAAAATATTCCCCAGTAAGCGTGAAAAAGACATAAAGGATTTAGAGCCATATCCGGGGGAAATTAATCAACATTACGAAATATTTCAAAATTTCAGTGACGATGAACTCCGTGCAAAAACTGAAGAATTAAAAAACAGAATCGATGAAAGGACGAGGCCCCTACGCGAAAGTATTGGTGAACTGGAACAGAAACTTACGGAAGACCTGGCGGTAGAGGAGTATGACAGGGTGCATCAGGAACTGGAGAGATTGAATGACGATCTCGATGTTGAATACGAAGAAATTCTCGATGAGTTGCTCCCGGAAGCATTCGCAATCGTAAAAGACACATGCCGAAGATTGTTGGGTCAGGTGTGGACCGTTGTCGGAAACAAGTACAAATGGGATATGATCCCGTTTGACGTGCAACTTATGGGAGGTGTAGCACTACATCAGGGAAAAATTGCGGAGATGGCCACAGGAGAAGGAAAAACGCTCGTCGCAACCCTTCCCTTATTTCTGAATGCACTTACCGGTCGGGGAGTTCAGCTTGTTACCGTCAATGATTATCTCGCCAAGCGTGACGCCGAATGGATGGGGCCGATTTTTGAATTCCATGGCTTGACCGTCGGTGTGATCCAGAGCAATATGCTTCCTAAGGATCGGAAAATTCAATACGCCTGCGATATAACGTACGGGACAAACAATGAATTTGGATTCGATTATCTTCGCGATAATATGGTCATACGTTCCGAGGATATGGTGCAACGCGGTCATAATTATGCTATTGTCGATGAGGTTGATTCGGTTTTAGTTGACGAAGCGCGGACTCCGCTCATTATCAGCGGCCCGGTAAATCGTGACGATCATAAATTCAATGAATTGAAAAATCCGGTCAGTCAACTGGTCCGTGCTCAGAGAAATCTTGTTACGAAATTCGTATCCGAAGCCGAGCGCTTATTAGAGGAGAATAATGATTTTGAAGCCGGGAAGCAGTTGCTCCGTGCATATCGTGGGTTACCGAAGCAAACGAAATTATCGAAAATACTTTCAGAGCCCGCTCACAAACGAATAATGCAGCAGGTGGAAAATGAATTTATGCGGGAGTCGGGCAAGCGGATGCCGGAAATTGACGATGAACTTTATTATGCAATCGACGAAAAACAGCATTCTATCGATCTGACGGATAAAGGGCGCGAAATGCTGTCATCGTATGCGGGTGGTGATAAAGAAATGTTCATCCTCCCGGATATCGGAACCGCCTTCAGTGAGTTGGAGAATAACGATTCATTCTCTGATGAAGAAAAACAGAAAAAGAAAGATGAAATTACCAGAATCTATAGCGAACGCAGCGAGCGCCTCCATACAATTCAGCAATTGCTCCGTGCATACTCACTCTACGAGAGGGATGATGAATATGTTGTTCAGGATGGTAAGGTTCTCATTGTTGATACCTTTACCGGAAGATTAATGCCCGGCCGGCGCTATTCCGACGGTCTACACCAGGCAATTGAAGCAAAAGAGGGAGTGAAAGTCGAACGAGACACCCAAACCCTGGCAACAATCACACTGCAGAACTATTTCCGGCTCTATAAAAAACTTGCGGGTATGACCGGCACCGCAGAAACCGAAGCACAGGAATTCGGGGATATTTATAAGCTTGATGTTGTGGTTATTCCGACAAACAAACCTATGGTCCGTGCCGATCACGAGGATCAGGTATACCGCACAAAAAGGGAAAAATATAATGCCGTGATCGACGAAGTAGAAGAAATGCGCAGTTCCGGCCGACCGGTGCTTGTGGGTACAACGAGCGTTGAAGTTTCTGAAACTATCAGCAGAATGCTGAAACGCAAAGGTGTAACTCATAACGTTCTAAATGCAAAACAACATCAGCGCGAAGCTGAAATCGTCGCGAACGCCGGTTTATCCGGTGCAGTTACCATTGCTACAAATATGGCGGGACGGGGGACTGACATAAAGCTCGGCCCCGGAGTAAAAGAGAATGGCGGTTTGCATATCATCGGGACCGAACGACATGAATCCCGACGGATCGACCGTCAGCTGCGGGGAAGAGCAGGGAGACAGGGGGACCCGGGAAGTTCACGATTTTATCTGTCCCTCGAAGACGATTTGATGAGACTATTCGGCAGTGAAAGAATCGCCTCGGTAATGCAGCGTATGGGATTGCAGGAAGGGGAAGTTATTCAGCATCGTATGATCACGAAGTCGGTTGAAAGGGCGCAGAAAAAAGTCGAACAAAATAATTTTTCAATCCGGAAACGCCTCCTTGAATATGATAACGTGATGAATCAACAACGGGAAGTTATCTACTCAAAACGGAAGCAGGCACTATCCGGCGAACGATTAAAAAACGAAATGTTCGATATTCTGGATGAGTGGGCTAACAAAATTGCGAATCGTTATTACGGTGATGCGGAAATCGAACAGTTACGTGAACATGTCCGGAGAGTGCTTCTTGTCGATGTTGATATTCCTCCCGAGAAATGGGAGATGTTGGGAGAGGATGGTGTTGCCGGGGAGATTGTGAGGAATGCACGAGCATTTTATGAGAGAAAGGAAACAGATATTAGCTCTGAATTGATGGCTGAACTCGAAAGGATGGCAACCCTTCAGGTCATAGACGTAAAATGGAAAGACAATCTTCGTGAAATGGATGATCTGAAAGAAGGAATACACCTCAGAGCATATGGTCAAAAAGATCCTCTCATTGAATATAAAAATGAGGCTTACCGGCAATTTTTAGAAACTATGGAGACAATCTCAGAAGAAACCCTTACATTAGTCTTTAAAGCATTTCCGCATAGAGAGGGACAGTTACCGATTAAAAGGGCAGGAAGCCCCGTTAGTGAACGGGATATGCAAACAATCCACCGGTCATCGGTCGGTATGGGATTACAGCAGGCACGGGGAGCGGCCGGTCAACAAAGCCGTCCTCAGGAAACCGGCCAGAAATCTCAACCGGTACAGGTAGGGGAGAAGGTCGGACGAAATGATCCTTGCCCATGCGGAAGTGGCAAAAAATACAAACATTGTCACGGGAAATAAGCGATATGAAAAAGATCGAAGCAATCATTCGTCCATTTAAAATTGATGATGTGAGGGAGGCTTTGTCGGAAGTTGGTGTCCGCGGAATAACCCTGACAGAAGTAAAGGGGTACGGACGGCAAAAGGGACATACCGAAGTATATCGGGGCTCGGAATATCAAATTGATTTTTTACCGAAACTCAAGATAGAAATTATCGTGCCTGATAAGCTTGTAGACCGGGTCATAGATACTATAGTGAAATCTGCGCGAACCGGGCAGGTCGGTGACGGGAAAATTTTTGTATACGACGTCATTGAAGCTGTTCGTATCAGAACAGAAGAATCCGGAGAGGATGCTATATAAAAATAGAACACCTTTCTGGAAATTGAAAATTACAGGTAAGAAACCTTGTAACAACTATTTTGTCTTGTACTTCAGTCGGTGATTTTTTCGGTAGAACTGGATTTTACGATTTCCATAGTATCGTATGCAATCATGAGCTCTTCATTTGTGGGAATGACAAACACGGCGACAGGACTACCGTCTTTAGTAATTTTCTTTTCCTTCCTGGATAACATATTCATTTCATCATCGATAGTGATACCGATATGTGATAATCCGGATAAGCTTCTTGAGCGGACTTCAGAACTGTTCTCACCGATCCCGCCCGTATAAATGATTGCATCGATGCCACCGAGAGCTGCCACGTAAGCACCGATATACTTTTTATTCTGTAACAGAAAATATCAAATGCAACTATCGCCTGTTTTTCTCCGTCTCGTGCTCCCTCGAGTACATCTCGCATATCACTGCTGATGCCTGAGATTCCCATAAGTCCGCTGTGTTTGTTTAAAAGAGCGTTTGCTTCGGAAGAACTCAACTCCTCTTTTGCCATAATATATAAAATAACGGACGGGTCCATATCACCGGAGCGTGTTCCCATCAGGAGTCCTTCGAGAGGCGTAAAACCCATGGACGTATCTATTGACACGCCGCCGGAAATAGCTGCCATGCTGCACCCATTACCGAGATGGCACGTAATGAGTTTCAGCGATTCGAGAGGTTTATCCATTAATTTAGCCGCTCGTGCGGACACATACCGGTGTGATGTTCCATGGAATCCATACCGGCGAATCTTATATCTTTTGTATAGAGAATATGGTAGTCCATACAAATACGCGTGGTTTGGCATTTGCTGGTGAAAGGCTGTATCAAATACGGCTACCTGCGGAGTTTCGGGTAAATGATCGATACAGGCAGTTATACCACGAAGGTTATGCGGATTATGCAGGGGAGCAAGGTCGATATTATCTCTGATTCCTTTTACAACATCACCGGTTATCAGAACCGATTCGGTAAATGTTTCTCCGCCGTGCACCACACGATGACCGATCGCATCGATCTCTTTCTTGTCTTTTATGACGCCGTGGTTTTTACTCAGCAAAACCGCAAGTATATAATCGATGGCGATGCCATGATCGAGTATCTCCCCGCTTATCACGATCTCATGATCGTCAAACCTTTTATTTCGGAGTACGGCATCGCTCATGCCGATTCTTTCAACGACACCACTGGTAAGAACTCGTGATTTTTCAGGGTTGATAAATTGATATTTAACAGACGAGCTTCCGCAATTGAGAACGAGTATATTCATATTTTCTGACCGAGTTGGTTGTATTTGAAAAATCCTTCACCGGTTTTCTTACCAAGTTTTCCTTCCCGGACTAATTTTTTAAGTATCGGGCAGGGTCGGTATTTCAGATCACCGAGTTCACGAAACAAAGTTTCCATCCAGGTATGAACTTCATCGAGTCCTATTGTATCGGACAGTTCAAGCGGTCCCATTGTTTGGTTATATCCGAGCCGCATTGCCGTATCTATGCCTTCGGCCGTTGCAATACCTTCCATGAGAACATGCATTGCCTCGTTCAGCATCGGGACGATGACTCGTGTGGTGACAAATCCGGGGTACTCATAGACTTCAACGACTGTTTTATTGAGTTGTTCGGCAAAATGTTTAACCGTGGTAAATGTATCGTCGGAAGTTTTTAATGCGCGAATAAGTTCCACCAAAGGTACCTTGGGAACCGGTTGCAGGAAATGCATTCCGATAATTTTTTCTGCACGCCGGGTTTTTTCGGCCAGTTTTGTCAAATTGAGAGTAGAAGTGTTCGATATGATGATGGTTTCGGGATCACATAGTGTATCGATTTTTTGAAAAAGCGCTTCCTTTGCCCCAAAATCTTCGTCGATTGCTTCGATGACAATGTCGCAGTTGGTAATTTGGTCGATCTCATCCGTAATTTTTACACGGGACAGGATAGACTGTCGCTCACTTTTTGTAATTGCCCATCTTTGTATTTCCCGATCAAGATTAGTTTTGATCGCATCCATACTTTCTTCTGCAATTTTTTGATTTCGTTCAACACCAAGCACGTCGATTCCTGCTGCTGCGATAGCCTGGCCGATACCACGTCCCATCACACCGAGACCGATAATTGCTACATAGTTGATTTTCTCCCTGGTAGATTGTCCGGAAATATTTTCACCGATCAGATCTTCGATTTTTTGCGGATTATTATTGTTCATGTATAGTTTTCTTCGGAAATTGAAATTATTACAAAACTGTAGGTTGAACTAAATTACGAAAACTGTGGTTGTAAATCAAGGATTTGTATATATTTACATTATTTATTAATTAACAGATTCCGGTCGGTATCCGATTCGTTTTGACATTAGGACTGAATTTTATATATTTAAATGTATAAAATCGGATAAAAATGGTCGTATTTTACAAGAGAATAGAATGTTAAGGTTATCCAAACGTGTTGAGTACGGGCTTATTGCGTTACGGCATTTTGCTTCAATAGAGGATCATTCTGTCTGTACTGCAAAGGAAATATCACAGAGGTATAACGTGCCCCATGAACTCCTGGCGAAAGTATTGCAGAAACTGGCACAAGCTAGAATTATCCAATCATATCAGGGGGTACGGGGGGGATATGTCCTCTTACACAACCCCAAAAACATTAAAATATCCGATGTTATTAATGCCATTGAGCTTGAGAAACCTATGCTTGCCGAATGCTTTGCGCAAGGGCCTGAGAGCTGCTATATTTTTGATGAATGTACAATCCGCCGCCCGCTCGGGAAAATTCAAAGAAATATAAACAATTTTTTTCACACGATGACCATTGCGGAAATTATATAGATAATCTATAATGCTAAGAATAGTGGAACACGCAAACATTCACAAAATTATTCGGAACACAAAGCCCGGTTGTTACAAGTAACGTATGAAAAACAATTACACCAGAGGAACATTATATGAAAAAGATAGATCTCTTAACGAGCAATCACTACGAATTCCTTAAATTTTTAAAATCGCAATTCCCGCTTTACCACAAATCGAATATATTCTTCCGTGATCTTCAATATGGTATAATGGAGTTCATGGAAAAAGACAAGAAAGAAAAAGTTAAATACTCCGAAGCGGAAAAAATGGCTCATGCCGTTGCAGAATATTTCGAATCAAAGGAGATATTTAAAAAACTTGACCACCAAACCTGGTCACTCAACTACCCGAAATTTACGAAACAATCTTCTCCATAACATACTATCATACACTCAAA
>SL_3KL_010_SEDDRAFT_10000340_pt1 | contig 36724 bp, 36 predicted proteins | sample SodLakKL_010_SED_2_FD_10381 | JGI IMG/M metagenome (IMG submission 10381) | reverse complement strand
GTGCGCAATGTATGAGCTGGCTGACATCACCCGCCGCAACCGAACTTGAGGATCGGGTCATGGGGTGGTTGAGAGAAATGATCGATTTACCGGAACATTTCACCGGAGTAATTCAGGATACGGCATCAACGGCAACCATATGTGCCCTGTTAACCGCACGTGAAAAAAAATCAGATTTTCAGGTAAATAAAACAGGGTTGCAGCGGCCTCATAAATATACGGTATACTGTTCATCGGAAGGGCATTCCTCCATAGAAAAGGCGGTCAAAGTTATCGGTCTCGGATCGGATAATTTAAGAAAGATTCCGGTTGACGATACATATGCTATTCTAACGGGGAGATTGCATAATCAAATAGAGGACGATAAAGAGAAAGGGTTCATACCACTTGCAGTTGTAGCGGCACTCGGTACTACCGGTTCGACTGCTATCGATTCGCTGAAAAAGATCGGTGAAATTACCTCTAAGCATGACATCTGGCTCCATGTCGATGCCGCGTATGCCGGTACAGCCCTCGTGCTTCCTGAATACCGCTGGATGATAGACGGAATCAAGTATGTGGATTCATTTGTTTTTAACCCGCATAAATGGATGTTTACAAATTTCGATTGTTCGGCATATTTTGTAAAAGATCCCGAGGCACTGGTCCGAACGTTTGAAATATTACCCGAATATCTGAAAACGAATGAGGGAATACCGGTGAAAAACTATCGTGATTGGGGGTTGCAGCTCGGGCGACGCTTCCGGGCATTGAAGCTCTGGTTTGTCATCCGGAATTACGGTGTCGCCGGATTACAGGACAAGATCCGTAAGCATATCAGTATGGCACAGGACTTTGCCCGGACAATCGATAATACATCAGACTTCGAGTTGATGGCTCCTGTGCCGCTCAACACAATCTGTTTCCGATATCATCCTCATAGAATCGATGAACCCGAAAAGCTCAATGAAGTAAACGAAGCGTTATTAGGGCATCTCAACGCATCGGGGAACCTGTTTGTAACGCATACCCGGTTAAACGGTGCATATGTTATACGTATGGTCATCGGGCAAACGGAAGTGGAGCCCCGACATATTGATGAAACGTGGGAACTGATCTGTGAAACGGTTGAGTTGATTGAAGTGGAGTAAATCGTCGATTTGTCGTACACTAAAAATCATACCGGAAAAATAAACTAAAAAATATGGCAACAGACGCACAAACAATTCTTCAACCCGATGTTATCTCGCGGATCGAAAACCTCGAACTCCGTGCGAAGCTGGTAGTAGAAGGGTTTATCGCCGGCTTACATCGCAGCCCGTATCATGGATTCAGCGTCGAGTTTGCCGAACACCGACAATACATGCCCGGCGACGATATCAGGCATATCGACTGGAAAGTGCTTGGCAGAACCGATCGATATTATATTAAGCAGTATGAAGAAGAGACAAATTTAAAAACATATCTTGTTATCGATGCAAGCCGCTCGATGGCATTCCAGACCGAAAAGCATCCTACTAAATTCGAGTATGCAACATCCGTCGCGGCGGCGCTCGCCTATTTAATGGTGAGACAGAGAGACGCTGTGGGGCTGGGCATCTATGATGAGAGCATCCGGACATTTCTGCCTCCGCGCTCAAAACAATCCTACCTCAAAATACTTTTTAAAACTTTACTTGAAACCCGGCCCGGTAAAAAAACCGGTACCGGGATTTCACTTCATAGAATGGCCGAACGAATCAAACGAAGAGGACTGGTAATCATATTCAGTGATTTGTTCGATAATCCGGACGAGGTTCTCGGAGCGCTGAAGCATTTCCGACACAACCGGAACGAAGTTATAGTTATGCAGGTGCTCGATCCGTCGGAACGGTCGTTCGCATTCGGAAGAGATGCAGTTTTTAAAGACATGGAAACCGGGGAAAAAATGACCACGCAGCCATACCAGATCCAAAAAGCATACCAGTATGAAATGCGCCGCTTCCTCGACCGGTACAAGCGGGAATGCCGGGAGCAGGCAGTCGATTACGTTCTGCTCGACACCGCCACGCCGTTTGACGTCGCGTTGTTTCAGTATTTGAATAAACGCAAAAAATTAGGATAAGAGCGGTGGATCAGGGTTAGTATTACCTCCGCGGGCGCATTGACAGCGTGCTTTTATAACCCTCATAAGTATTTGATTTTCAACGAATATTTTGCTAATATATGCTGTTTATGTATATAATTTTTAATTTAAATTCCAACGGTACAGGGAATGTAATTTTTATGAGAAGCGGAGGCGGTTCATTTGATTACCAGATACGGTTATGATGTGGTGTTTACGGTGGCAGGAATTACTGTAGCCGGAATTATTGCCTCCTATTTTCTGATAGGAAATGTTTATATAAAATTCCCCATTATAGGCGTTTTATTAGCTTTTATACTATTTACATTATATTTTTTCCGCGATCCGGAAAGAACCATTCCTGAAGGTGATACTATAATTTTATCTCCTGCAGACGGAAAATTAGTGCTTATCAAAGACCTTGATTATACAGATTATCTCGAAGCCCCTGCTACACAACTGAGTATTTTTCTCTCTCCTTTGAATGTCCATGTGAACAGAGTCCCCTGGAGCGGTAAGGTTGGTTTTTACCGGTATATTAAAGGAGATTTTATGGTTGCTTATGATCATATGGCGTCTGAAAAAAATGAACGGACCGAGATCGGACTTGAACGGAACGGACAGAAGATATTGTTCAAGCAAATTGTCGGTTCGATTGCACGCCGCATAGTATGTCCGCTGAAGGAGGGAGATAACCTCGTGAAAGGGGAGCGATTCGGTATGATAAAATTCGGATCACGTATGGATGTCATACTTCCGCGAAATGCACAAATACAGGTAAACGTCGGGCAGAAAGTTGTAGGCGGAGAAACTGTCCTGGCTACTATGGCGGAATAATACCGGTTATGAATAAGCAGAGAAACGCGGGCAAAAAGGTTTGGATGGTATTCAATACATGAAAATAACCAGAGCATTTGTACCGAACATGTTTACGACTTTAAACATGTTCAGCGGTTTTATGTCGATAATATCCTCAACACAGGGGAATTATATCGTTGCCGCGTGGTTTATTATCCTGGCCGGGGTATTTGATGCTCTGGACGGTGTTATGGCCCGTATTACCAAATCGTCGAGTGAGTTCGGTGTGGAATTTGATTCACTGTCGGATATTGTGTCATTTGGTGTCGCACCATCCTTTCTCGTATATGCTATTGCCCTGCATGAATTTAACAACATCGGCATTTTAGTCAGTGCGCTCCCTTTAATCTTCGGCGGTATACGCCTCGCAAGATTTAATGTTCAGCTTACCGGTTTTGATAAGGACTATTTCCGCGGTTTGCCGATACCATCGGCTGCGGGATTGATCGTGACATATGTGTTTAATTTTTACGACGAGACGAGCGGACTTACCGGTTTCTGGGGAAGTATGCTTATCCCAATGATTATTATCTCATCGTTATTAATGGTGTCATTGATCAGGTATGATGCATTACCGAGACCGAATAAGGAGTCCCTTAAAAAGAATCCGGTGAAGTTTTTGTTACTGTTTCTGGCAATTTTAGCTGCAGTCATAACAAAAGGATACGCGCTGTTTTATATTTTTATTATCTATGTATGTTCCGGTCCGGTCAGAGTTCTGGTTGAGAAAATTCTACAGGCCGTCGGGATGGGAGAAATGAACCGGGAATCATCGGAGGAGATTACAAGTCTCGATGCATAAACCGGCTATTGAAGTTAAGCAGATTTTAAATATAAATATAAATGAAAAAGTATGTATAAAGCCAATATAACAATAACTCTCCGGCCCTCTATTCTCGATCCGGAGGGGAAAACCATTGAGCAAAGTTTACATCAACTCGGATATGGAGATGTCCATAATATCCGTATGGGTAAACACGTGGAAGTTGACGTTGATGCAGGGACGGAAAAGGAAGCGCGTGAGATAGTTGATACTATTTGCTCTAAATTACTGGCAAATCCCGTGATGGAGGATTATACTTTTCGTGTCGAGAAACTTCAAGTAGCGGTGGAAAGATGAGTGAGAAACCCCGTGCCGCAGTCGTTGTGTTTCCGGGATCAAATTGTGACCACGATACTTTCTATGCATTACGGAAAATTATGAACGCCGATGCACGGTTTGTGTGGCATAAGGAAGAGAAACTTGAAAATACGGATATAGTTGTTCTCCCCGGTGGTTTTTCGTACGGTGATTACCTGCGATGCGGTGCCATTGCACGATTTTCACCGATTATGAAGGATGTGGTCCGTTTTGCCGGTGAAGGTGGTGTCGTTTTGGGGATTTGCAATGGTTTTCAGGTCCTTTGTGAAGCAGGACTATTACCCGGGGCGCTGCTCCGAAACGATCATGTAAGGTTTGTGTGTAAAGATGTTTATATCCGTGTCGAAAATGCGGACACGAGATTCACGGCTACGTGTCATGAGGGCGATATTCTGAAAATACCCGTCGCACACGGAGAGGGTAATTACCTCATAGATGAAGCAGGACTTGAAGAGTTGAAAAAAAATCACCAAATTGTATTTAGATATTGTAATCAACAGGGTGAGTTAACCGATAGTGCAAATCCCAACGGTTCGATTGAGAATATTGCAGGTGTGATCAACCGTGAAGGAAATATCCTCGGAATGATGCCGCATCCCGAACGGGCGATGGAAAAGTTGCTCGGTAAAAGTGACGGCAAGAAAATATTGCAATCGGTCCTGGAGAGTATTTCAAACTCAAAATAAATAACTATAATGACGAAATAATCCGTCAGGGAGAGAAATTGTATGTTTGGAAATCTTGGTGCAACAGAAATTATTCTCATTCTCCTCGTCATCCTGATTTTTTTCGGTGCACGAAAAATTCCTGAACTCGCTCAGGGACTCGGGAAGGGTATGCGTGAATTCAGGAAAGCGGCACGGGAAATTCAGGATGATATCAATGAAGAGAAGCGGCATATAAACGAGCCGTCATCGACGAGGAAAACCGAAAAATCGTCATCTGAAACCGACAATACCGATAAAAGTTAACATCCATAGGAATGTAAAATTACCGGAGAATGATTGTAGAACAATCTGATTACAGCTCGCTGAGGAACGGAATCCTTAACGGCACACCTTCCGTCTTAAATCTCGTATCAGATTATCTCAAACGGATAAAAGAATACGCTGATCTGAATGCATACATTACCGTATTCGATGAATGGGCGCAAGAGCAGGCAGTCGAGGTAGATCAGAAAATACGGGGTAATAAGGATCTACCGTTGGCCGGTATGATACTTTCCATCAAAGATAATATTTGTATCCGGAACAGTCGTGTTACCTGCGGTTCAAAAATGTTGGGTGAATTTTCATCATTATACGATGCAACTGTTATTGAACGGTTGAGAGATGCCGGAGCTGTAATAATAGGCAAAACGAATATGGATGAATTTGCCATGGGCTCGTCGAGTGAGAATTCTCATTTTGGTGCAGTCCTCAATCCTCGCAATACAGATTATGTACCGGGAGGATCAAGCGGCGGGTCAGCGGTTGCGGTTGCTGCAGACCTCGCCATCGCAGCACTTGGCAGCGATACCGGTGGGTCTATCCGGCAACCGGCGGCATATACGGGGGTATATGGATTCAAACCGACCTACGGAAGGGTGTCGCGATACGGGTTGGTTGCATTTGCATCTTCATTCGATCAGATCGGTCCGTTCGCACGGTCGGTTTACGATACCGCGTTGTTGCTAAAAACCATCTCCGGATATGATCTCTCCGATTCGACGTCGGTGAATCTACCCGTTCCGGATTATACCGGTAACCTTACACGGGATATAGCAAATATCAGGATAGGTTTGCCTGAGGAATATTTTACGCAGGACCTGCAGGAAAATATTCGTGTGGTTATCGATAAAAAAATTCAGCATTTGAGGGAGAACGGGGCTCAGATCGAAAAAATATCCTTGCCGCATACGGAATACAACATCGCTACGTATTACATTTTAACGACGGCAGAGGCCTCTTCCAATTTAGCGCGATATGACGGCGCACGGTATGCCTATCGCGCGGATAATGTAGCCGATCTGAAGGATATGTATACACGCTCAAGATCCGAAGGGTTTGGTGAAGAGGTAAAAAGACGCATTATGCTCGGCACATATGTTTTATCTTCCGGGTATTATGAAGCATATTACCGCAAGGCGCAGAAAGCGCGAAGATTAGTTAAAGAGGATTTTGATAAGGCGTTTTCACGGGTTGATTGTATTATCACCCCCACCTCACCCACAACCGCTTTTCGCCTCGGCGAGAAAATAGAAGATCCGCTCCGGATGTATCTGTCGGATATTTACACGACATCGGCAAATCTCGCCGGCATTCCTGGCTTTAGTATTCCTGCGGAAACCGATCAGAACGGACTACCGATTGGTATGCAATTGCTCGGGAAACAGTTTGACGAACAAACACTGCTCAATGTAGCATATGCACTTGAAAATAACTAATCCAGTAACCCGAAACAAAGAACGAGTAAAATCATGAGTGTACTTGTAGACAAGAAAACGAAACTTGTAGTGCAGGGAATAACAGGAGGTGAAGGAAGTTTCCATACCCAGCAAATGCTTGAATACGGAACGAACGTCGTCGCGGGAGTTACTCCCGGCAAAGGAGGCATGTTTCATCAGGATATTCCGGTGTTTAATACCGTTGAAGATGCGATCAGAGAAACCGGTGCAAACGCATCGGTTATATTTGTACCCGCCGCATTTGCCGCGGATGCCATTCTCGAAGGTATACAGGCAAAGCTTCCATTGATCGTCTGTATTACCGAAGGCATACCCACCCGTGATATGATGCGTGTCAAAACCGCACTCGATGCGAGCGATACCCGGCTCATAGGGCCGAACTGCCCCGGTGTTATATCACCGGGAAAGGCAAAAATAGGTATTATGCCTGGCTTCATTCACAAGAAAGGTAATGTAGGCGTCGTTTCGCGGAGCGGTACGCTCACCTATGAAGCTGTACATCAATTAACCCAACTCGGTATAGGCCAGTCGACCTGCATCGGGATCGGAGGCGACCCGATTGTCGGGACACAATTTGTTGACGCAATAAAACTTTTTAACGATGATAAGGATACCGATGCGATTGTCATGATTGGTGAGATAGGCGGGACCGCGGAGGAAGAAGCTGCAGAATACGTGAAAAAAAATGTTAAAAAACCTGTCATCGGTTTTATTGCGGGACGCACTGCTCCTCCGGGAAGAAGAATGGGGCATGCCGGAGCAATTATTGCAGGCGGAAAAGGAACAGCGATGGAAAAAATGGAAACCATGCGCAAAGCCCGCATAACGGTTGTCGAGAACCCCGCTGTTATAGGTGAAACGGTGAAACGCGTTATGAAACGCCGGGGTTTGCTGAAATCAACGACGGCGACGAAAAAACCGGTCAAAAAAGCAACTGCTCCACCAAAGAAAATGTCAGGAAAATGATTTATTGAAAGGTAATGTATGGCAGTAGAAAGAACACTTGCAATATTAAAACCGGACTGTGTAAGAAAAGATCTTATTGGTGCGGTTGTTAAACAAATTCAGGAAAATGAATTTAAGATCGTATCGTTGAAAATGGTTCGCCTGTCTAAGGAGGGAGCAGAGGGTTTCTATGAAGTACACCGGGGCAGGCCGTTTTTTGAAGATTTAACGGTTTTTATGAGCTCAGGAGCATGTGTGCCAATGGTTCTCGAAAAAGAGAATGCTGTGTCGGATTTCCGCAAGCTTATCGGTGCTACCGATCCCGCGGAAGCGGAGCACGGCACGGTACGGAAATTATACGCCGATAGCAAAGGCGAAAATATCGTCCATGGCTCTGATTCTCCGGAAAACGCGGGAATTGAGATCGCGTATTTCTTTCCCATAAGTGAATTAGTTCAAATGCATAAATAAACTCTTCAGTAAGTGGTCTACCTGATAGCGATGCCCGGAAGGTAGACCACATTATTCTTAAAATTTTCCCACATCGGTTCATTTTTTACTTGATTTATTTGTAGTATTTCCTTAGATTATAACATTTTACCGTAATACGAAAATTTGAAAGCCTATGCGCATGGCACCGTCATCCGGCAAAATCACCTTTTATGATGTATTACGTACCCTTACCGCAAAAGATGTATCGCTGGCGGTAATCGGTGCAATTTTATTAGCACTTGGAATAATAAACGGAACGGCAGTTATAATAGTCGCCGTTATTTTTATTTCCATTGGCCTGTGGGGTTATATTTATTTTTCAATAGCTGCAAAAATTGCTTCATCGGAACCCCATCGCGCCGCAAATGAGAAACCCGAAATTCGGCATTCCTCCGGGTCTGCCGGTTTTGATGATCTGCCGTACATGAATGAAGATGCCGAAATTCAAGATGACACGAAAGAAATGTATGATGCCGTAGGGGAACGAAAATTCAGTATGCAAAATACCGGACCGGTAAAGTACAAGAAAAAAGAACAATTGACGACCGCGGATCTCACGGAGTTTTTCGATCTTGAGTCGGAGATATTTCCCAGCAGCAGTGAACCGCGTAGTGAGTTTGAATTCTTGCTCGGGAAAGTGCTCGCGGCAATAAAAGAGTCTCTGATAGCACATACCGCAGCATTCTTCTGGGTGAACTTTGATAAAAAACAACTCGTGTTTCAGGGCAGGGCGAGCGATAGCCAGAATCTGGTGGCTGAACGGAAATTACCGCTTGGAAATGATATCGTTAGTCAGATAGCACGAAACGGTAAGCCGGAGTTCATATCGCACATCAATCCCAGTTCGGAACGGGATATTTTACATTATTATCGTGATATCGATTTTGTGAAATCCTTTATCGGTGTCCCCGTCCATTACCAGGGAAGAGAATCCGAAAAAACGGTGGTCGGCGTACTTGCTATCGACAGTAAAGCCGAAGATGCATTCGGCTCGGAAACACTCACGTTGCTCGGTCAATTTACAAAATTGCTGACTGCGCTGATAAAAAGTCATACTGAAAAGTATGATCTACTCCTCGATTCGGAACTCGTACTGGCAATTCGTAAAATGCACGAATCAATGCGGGAGAATCTTGAACTTCGTACCATCGTGCAGACACTGATAGATCATACGAAAAGATTGATCGGGTATGATTACATCGCTATTACGATGTTTAATGATGATAAACGATCCTGGGTCATTTATCAGGTCGATATATCCGAGGGAGGTACGTATATTTCACCGCATCAGATTATCAACACCGAGAAAAGTCTGGTCGGTGCGGTACTTGAAAACAACAAACACCTGCTTGTCGATGATCTTTCTACTGTTGATATACCCCGATTCAATGATGAGGAAAAGATCGATAGCAACGGTTCGATCTTAATAGCTCCGATAAGTTCGTTCAAAAAGTGTTATGGGACAATAAGTCTCGAACGCCGGGATCGGTCCGGTTATTCAGCACGCGATATCGAGGTCCTCTACCGTCTGGTCGAGAATACAGCCTCGGCACTTGAGATTTTGTATATGGCGGACCTCGTTGATAAGTATGTAATTGTTGACGAGGAAACGAATGTTCTAAAGAAAAATTTCTTTGAGCAAAGGTTAAAAGATGAAATTCGTCGGGCGGACGATTTTGGACATGACCTGACCTATGTCATGCTGTCGATCGATTCTATGCAGCAAATTCTTGACCGTTTCGGGAAGGATGGTCTTGATTCGGCTATATATTCGTTTTCAAAGTTCCTGCAAAGTGCCGTCAGGCAATATGATCTCATCGGAAGGCTCGATTATAACAAATTCGGTGTTATCCTGCTGAATACAGCAGCAAGCGATGGGTATTTGTGGGCCGAGAAAGTACGGAAAAATTTCGCCAGCCAGGTTCTGAAGTTGAATAATAAAACGACCTCGATTACAATTAGCTCGGGAGTTTGCGGTCTTACCGAATCAATGCAGTATTCGATGTTCACGAAACAGGTCACTGCCGCATTGCAAAAAGCAATACAGAGCGGTGGCAACACAGTAAAAGTTTATTAAATTCATACAATAAATAAATGGAGATACAATGGCAAAATCACAAACATTTGCTGATAAGCTCAATAAATCGCAGAGAAAGTCAAAAGTGATTTGTACGAAGTGTGATACCGAGTTTTCATATATCTTATTAGTAAACTCGAATAAATCGGAGAAGACGGGTGCGTACAGATTTAATCAACGTCAGGTCCGTGTGTGTAAATGTAATGAAAAGGAAGTTTATAATTAAGGATGAAACGCTGTTTCCTCATAGTCCTTGACGGTGTGGGATTAGGAGAACTACCCGATGCCGATAGATATGGTGATCCGGGATCTGCAACGTTGGCTAACGTATCTGAAGCAGTGGGGGGAATGTCGTTACCGAATATGGAGAAGCTCGGACTCGGTAATATTATACCGATAAAAGGAGTATCACCGGTCTCAAAACCCCTTGCCGTCTACGGAAAACTTCAGGAGCAATCGGCTGGTAAAGATAGCACGACCGGGCATTGGGAACTGGCGGGAATCATAACATCGAAACCTTTTCCGGTGTATCCGGACGGGTTTCCAGAAAGCATTATTCGTTCATTTATCGATCGCACCGGATGCCAGAGCATTCTTGGGAATGTCCCGGCATCCGGTACGGAAATTATTGCCCGACTCGGAAAACAACATCTCGAAACCGGTTACCCGATCGTGTATACGTCGGCAGATTCGGTTTTCCAGATAGCGACACACGAACATAGTATACCGCTCGAACGTCTATATGAGTGGTGTCAGATAGCCCGTAATGAGGTCATGATTAACGAGCACGAAGTGAGCCGGGTAATTGCTAGACCGTTTGTGGGAAAACCGGACGCTTTCGAACGCACGGTGAACAGGAAAGATTTTTCAATCGAGCCGAAACGCAAAACAATTTTAGATCATCTTACCGATTCCGGTATAAAGACGATGACAATAGGTAAAGTGGATAACCTATTTGCCGGACGCGGGGTGCAGTCTTCCCTGCACACAAAAAATAATTCTGAAGGCATCGAGGCAATTATCGATACGCTTCATTCACTCGAAAGCGGTTTTGTATTTGTTAACCTTATTGATTTTGACCAGGAATTCGGGCATCGCAACGATGCGGTAGGTTTTGCCCGTGCCTTAACAGAATTCGACAGCGCCGTCCCCGAAATCCTGAACGCAATGCGCGAGAATGATTTACTCATTCTAACCAGCGATCACGGGAACGATCCAACGACACCCGGGACAGATCATACCCGGGAATACGGTCTTTTCCTGGGATTGTTCGGGAAAAAAGGGGAGGGGACCAACGCAGGTACACGTGAATCTTTTGCGGACATTGCACAGACCTGTGCGGAATATTTTTCACTACCTGTCGAAATCCGCCGTGAATTGGATGGTACAAGTATCTATAATGTTTTTGAAACAGTAAGAAAATAAAAGGATTACACACTTGGTTCTCGGTAAAGTAGTCGGTACCGTTTGGGCTACCCGTAAGGATGAAAATCTCACCGGATTGAAGTTTCTCATTGTACAGCACGCCGATATGGACTATACTCTCAAGGATCAATACGTCGTAGCCGTCGATAGCGTCGGTGCCGGTGTAGGAGAAGTCGTTCTGGTCGCAACCGGTAGTTCTGCCCGGCAGACCGATGTAACGAAAAATAAGCCTGTCGATGCAGTCATTATGGCGATTGTAGACAAGCTTGATCTGGCAAATTGAAGAAACAAAATGCCCGTAAAAACGTATATTTTAATACATTATCATTATGTTTTTTGGTAAAGTAATAGGTACAATATGGGCAACAAGGAAAATTCCGGCACTCAATAATTTAAAATTACAGATTATTCAACCGGTTGATTCCCGGCGTTTGCCCAACGGAGCGCCAATAATAGCCGTCGATACCGTCGGTGCAGGTGTCGGAGAGACTATTTGTTATATCACTTCCCGTGAGGCAAGTATTCCGCTTCCGGAACCATTTGCGCCGGTTGATGCGGCCATTGTCGGTATTATTGACCGGATAGATTTAGAAAATTTTTGAAACTATGTGTTTTTAATTTTTGTTTATAAATTCTTAGATGGCCTTTTGTTATCATCCGCAACGGGGGACATCGAATTATTTAAAATTGTTCTAAAAATGAGGTGATGGATGGTCAAGATAACCAAACAATACACTAATCGCGAAAGCCAGTCGCTGGAAAAGTACCTTCAGGAAATCGGTAAGGTCGATCTGCTTAAACCGGATGAAGAGATCGAGTTGGCCAGGCGTATTAAAAAAGGGGATCAGCTTTCGCTTGAAAAACTGACAAAAGCCAATCTGCGATTCGTGGTTAGTGTGGCAAAACAATATCAAAATCAGGGTTTATCACTGGGAGACCTTATCAATGAGGGAAATCTCGGGCTGATAAAAGCAGCAAAGCGATTTGATGAGACACGTGGCTTTAAGTTTATATCATATGCCGTGTGGTGGATCCGGCAATCAATTCTCCAGGCACTGGCCGAGCAGTCCCGTATCGTACGTCTACCGCTTAACCGCGTAGGTGCGCTGAACAAGATCGGGAAGGCATTCTCCGCACTGGAGCAGGAATTTGAGCGCGAACCGAGTGCAAGCGAGCTTGCGGACGAACTCGACATGTCATTATTCGAAGTCGCAGATACGCTAAAGATCTCCGGACGCCACCTGTCTATGGATGCTCCATTTGCTCAGGGGGAAGATAATCGATTACTCGATGTGATCCACGATGACCGACAGCCCTCCCCGGATAATTCACTTATGAAGGAATCTCTTAAACAGGAGGTGCGAAGAGCACTTTCGACTCTCTCCGACCGGGAGGCTGAAATCATCCGGCTATATTTTGGATTGGACCTCGAGCATTCACTCACCCTGGAAGAGATTGGTGAACGGTTTAGTCTCACGAGGGAGCGTGTCCGTCAAATAAAGGAAAAAGCACTCAGACGGCTGCGCGATAAAACGCGAAGTAAGACTCTCAAAGCTTATTTGGGATAATCTAAATCCTATTTTGATAAAATTTCCCGGTGGTTTTAAAAAACTGCCGGGTTCTTTATTTTAAGACTAATGAGAACGTGCGTATCAATAGTAATTTTTTATTTCCTTTTAATCCCGGTAGTCGGTTGTGGAAGTGGGACGCCACGTCACACGCAAGCCGATAATAGAAATACCGGAACGGAAAGAAGCGTTGAGACTGAGAGGTTCACCAGGGAACTGGAAAGGGCAGGACACGAAGAAAGAATCGAAGACGACGTTAGCGTTAACGTAACCGAGGTAGGCAGCAGAATTGTCCTGCCGACAAACCGGGAAACCTTAATACTCCGTGAAATACTCCGGCATATCGGAACACCGTACAGATTGGGAGGGCTCGGATCGGAAGGAATCGACTGCTCTGCATATACGCGACTCGTGTTCCGTACATCGGTAAATATGGATCTTCCGCGATCAACTGCGGATCAGTTCAGACAGGGCCGTCCGGTCCGCGTGAACGACCTTAAATTCGGCGATTTGATCTTTTTTAATACGACCGGAAGAAACCCGTCACACGTTGGCATATATCTCGGTGATAATTTATTCGCTCATGCATCAGTGACGTCCGGAGTGACAATATCATCGCTCGATAGTTCATATTTTCAGCGACGTCTGACCGGTGCAAGAAGAATCTTGGATTAATTTCACCAGGAACAAAAAGATTATAAAAACAAACTATCTTTGATAAAATAATAATGGCAATCCTTCCAATTGTTACATACGGTCATCCGGCATTACGAGAAGAAGCTAAACCGGTCGAAGCGAAAGAGGAAATTCGCCAACTGGTTGAAAATATGTTTGAAACAATGAAAAACGCACTGGGCATCGGTCTCGCGGGAAACCAGGTCGATGCCCTCAAGCGTATTATCGTCATTGATCTGTCCGAACTCGATGATTATAAAGATCAGAAACCGCTTGTCCTTATTAATCCCGAGATTATCTCACAGGAGGGCGAGTGGGAAATGGAGGAGGGTTGTTTGAGTATTCCGATTGTCCGGGACATCGTTACCCGAGCTGAGAAAATTCGTATACGGTATAAAGACATTAATTTCAATGATGTTGAACTCGATGCAGACTATATTCTCGGAAGGGTTATTCTCCACGAAATCGATCATCTAAACGGTGTTTTATTTATTGATCATTTACCTCCCGGACGGCGGAAATTTCACAAAGGGCTGCTCCTGGACATTAAACGGGGTGAGCTGGAAATACCGTATCCTGTCATGACCGGCTTCGAACACACTACCTGAAGAATATGAAAATCATTTTTTTCGGCACGCCGGAATTTGCGATCCCCAGTCTTCGAATGATTTTGCAGGAAGGGTATGAAGTAGCAGCCGTCGTCACCGCCCCCGATAAACCGGGAGGTCGCGGACAGCAAATCTTATCCTCCCCGGTAAAGAAATATGCTATCCAAAAGAGTATTCCCGTCCTTCAACCCCAAAACTTAAGGGATAAGGAGTTTATTGATGCAATTAAGAACATTACCCCGGATGTAATGGTTGTTGTAGCATATCGTATCCTTCCTCCTGAAGTATTCACTATTCCTCAAAGAGGTGCATTTAACTTACATGCATCGCTTCTCCCGAGATATCGCGGTGCTGCTCCGATAAACTGGGCAATTATCCGGGGCGAAACAGAGACAGGCGTGACGACCTTTTTTCTCAAAGAAAAAGTAGATACCGGTAACATCATTTTGCAGGCGCGATGTCCGATCGGTGAACATGAAACCGCGGGTGAACTGCATGATAAACTCGCGGAAATAGGATCGGGAGTCGTATTGCATACGATTGGATTAATAGAACAAGGCAAAGCGAAACCAATTCCTCAGGATAATAGTCTGGCCTCATCGGCACCAAGACTTACCAGAGAAACCGGCCTCATCGATTGGACGGCCGATGCCACAGCCGTGCATAATCTTGTGAGGGGATTATCGCCGGTGCCGGCAGCCTATACATTCCTGGGTGACAGCATGCTGAAACTGTACCGGACGAGCATTATAGACAAAACCGTTTCGGATAAACCTGGCACAATTATGAAAGCTGATACTCAGTTGCATATTGCAACGGGTAATGGTGTTGTTAATATTCATGAACTTCAAAAAGAGGGAAAAAAAAGAATGGATACGGCTTCGTTCCTTCGCGGAACGCAGGTAGCACCCGGACAACGATTACATTCAAAAAAGAATTCTCAACCCTGAAATCATTACTCCAAGTAATAGCAGACCGACGAACGTATGATAAAGATTTGGAACTACACCCCGTTGTGTGATACGGGGTAAAACCTTTATTGTGTTCCTGAATATTTTTTCATACTCCCTGCGGTAATCTTCCGGTGCACCTAAAACGTATGGAATCCAATGAGCTCGTACCTGAGCTATGAGCCATAAGAGTGCAAGTATGAGTGTAAAAACAACACCGCTTTTTTTCTCAAACAGAAGAAGTGAAATAGAAATGACCCAGAGGAACGTGAAAAAAAGGTTGATATTCCACATAGCCGTACGGGCTTTTGGACGCCGGCTGAATCTTTTTATACCGATGAATTCACCGATAAAAAATAAAATGAATAAACTGCTTGCGGTAATGGTCAGCACGTGCATATTATAGACGCCGCCGCCAGTTCTCAAGCGTGGCCAGGGGCACGCGGACCTCGTTGCCTACGATTTCACTGTTGATAGGGTCCGGATAATTATTCGGACAGCATGACAATGCCTGCATAGTACCCACTTCCCATTTCGCATTGCAATTGTCGCATTTGATTGCGCCGTCGATAATAGTAAATCGTGTTGCATTGCAGGGTTCACTTATGCTTATTGCGGTCACAAGCTTACCTTTTGGCGATATATATGAAAGAACGGGAATATTCGTTGTTCCGCCCTCATACTCTACGCGAACGAGCTCGTATTCAAGGACATCGTTGAGGGAGAAAATAAGGTAACCGTTATCGACCCTCGAATCGACATCTATCATCGATACTGTGCGGTTCTCATACAATCTGCCGTCACCGACAACCGGTTGTGCTGCAATTACACTATGTTCTTCTATGGTGAGATAGTTATAAAATATGAAAAGAAGGATGACAATAATGAAAGCGAACAATCCGATAATTGCAAGTTTCGCTTTTGGCATAGGATCGCTTTTGGGAGGTGCCATCCTTTTGCTCATGGGTGTTTCGACGGCGCGTCCGTTTTTTTGCCGTGTGAATGCCTGTCCGCATTTTGTGCAAAAATTTGCATTTCCTTTCTGTTCAGATCCGCACTGAGGACAATAACGTAAAGTCATATTGTTCTTGCTCTCAAAATTGTTATTTTCTATTGTAGGGCGGACAGGGTGTCCGCCCTGGATTTAAGAAACGTAAAATTCCGTTTTTCAGGCAACAGTTACATCTTTGGAGAGAAAAACATCCTGGATAGCATTTAAAAGCTTAACGCCATCCTCCATCGGTCTCTGAAATGCTTTTCTACCTGAAATTAATCCCATACCGCCTGCACGTTTGTTAATCACGGCAGTCTTAACGGCTTCGGCGAAATCGTTTTTACCGGAGGGACCGCCTGAGTTAATCAATCCGATACGGCCCATATAGCAGTTTGCCACCTGGTAACGTGTTAAATCGATCGGATGATCTATGGCGAGTTCTTCATACACTTTTTTATGGGTCTTACCGAAATTAATAGCAGTATAACCGCCGTTGTTTTCGGGCATCTTTTGTTTGATTATATCGGCCTGAATTGTGACTCCGAGGTGGTTTGCCTGACCGGTTAAATCCGCTGCCGTATGATAGTCTACTCCGTCTTTTTTAAACCCGGAGTTACGAAGATAGCACCAGAGGACGGTTACCATACCGAGCTCGTGGGCATAATCAAACGCTTCGGCTACTTCCTGAATTTGTCTGTTGGACTCTTCGGAGCCGAAATAAATAGTTGCCCCGACGGCTGCTGCACCCATTTTCCATGCTTGCTCAATGGTACCGAACATAATTTGGTCATATGTGTTCGGATAGCTGAGTAGTTCATTGTGATTAATTTTTACGAGAAACGGTATCTTGTGCGCGTACTTTCGGGCAACACTTCCGAGCACGCCGAATGTTGAAGCTACGGCGTTGCATCCGCCTTCGATCGCGAGCTTTACGATATTCTCGGGATCAAAGTATATCGGATTGGGTGCAAAAGAAGCACCCGCGGCATGCTCAATGCCCTGATCAACAGGAAGTATTGATAGATAACCTGTTCCCGCTAATCTGCCGGTTTGAAAGATCCATTCCAGATTCTTAAGAACATTGTTGTTTCGGTCGGTCAATGAAAATACCCGGTCGACAAAATCCGGTCCGGGAAGAGTGAGATCCTCTTTTTTGATTCCTTTACAGGTATATCCAAGTAGCGATGAAGCCTCATTTCCCAGATTTTCTTCGATGTCGGTGTTAATGTTTACGGTTTTATAGTTTTCCGCTTGTGTTGTCATAATACCTTCCTTTCAATTCGATTGGATGAGTTTTTCTCTTAATATTACGAATAAAATTTGAGTTATTCAATTCAATAATGTATTTTATATGTTTAATTAATTTTGCCTATCCGGCACATAGTCCGGTATAACTATATGTTCTGGGAGAGATCCATATTCTATGTTTAGAAATTTATTTCTGCTGCCGGTTTTATTTTTTCTGGTAACGGAGAATCCAACCGGTGATTCAATGCATCATACCGGATCCGGTTTTCAAAATCCGTGGGTGCGCGGGGAGGATGATAAAAATTTTTTTGACTTCCTCCGCTGGCGATGGAATAGATTGTTTTCAAACCAGGAGCCGAAACCCGATCGATATCAGTTCAATGTTATACCACCGGAATTTGTAAATCCCCCCCGACGGATTTATGGTGGTATGCTCACATGGGTAGGACACGCAACGTTTCTCATACAAATGGAAAATAAAAATATTTTAACCGATCCGGTCTGGAGTGACCGGGTAGGACCCTTCGGTAATCGTGTCGGACCGACTCGGTATACCCCCCCCGGAATACCCTGGGAAAAACTACCTCCCATCGATATAGTCATACTGTCCCATAACCATTATGATCACATGGATCGTGAGACGATCGAACGGTTGGAAAAAGAGTTTGAACCGGTTTTTTTCGTACCGCTTGAAAATAAAAAATTTTTAGATGAATGGGGAGTTCAGCAAGTTGTAGAATTAGACTGGTGGGATGATTATGATATCGATGGGATCAGAATAGTTTGTACGCCGGCGCAACATTTTTCACAGCGATGGCTCAATGACCATAATGAATCACTCTGGGCCAGTTGGATCATCGAGGGTGAAGATCATACCATTTATTTTGCCGGAGATACGGGTTATTTCCCCGGGTTTAAAGAAATAGGTGAACGGCACACGCAGATCGACATTGCGTTGATGCCTATCGGTGCATACGAACCCCGTTGGTTTATGAATCATGCGCATGTCAATCCGGCTGAGGCGTTGCAGGCATATCTCGATCTTAACGCCCGCTACTTTGCTGCAATGCATTGGGGTACATTCGACCAGGCCGATGAATTACTCGATCAACCGCCGAAAGACTTGATAGCTGCGGTCGATTCATTACGTATAGATCCCGAGCTCATCTGGATTTTTGCATTCGGTGAATCGAGAGCAATACCACCGCACTCTGCAAATCAATGATATGAAGTCTTTACCGCGGTTAATAATTATATTTCTGTCTTTTGAATATTGTAATCAGTAAATATAGAATTTACCGAAAAATTTTACTATAATGAAAAATCTATATCTGTATTAAATTTTTGAAAAATATACATTGTACTTTTTCACGAAATATACCCAATAAAAAATGTTAAACATCGCTCGGTTCATTTTTATTACTTGTATTGTTTTTATCACAACAATATACCCTTTTGACGCATACCCGCAGGATGAGGGAATACTATACAGTCAGCGGGCGGAGCAATATTTCACATCGGGAATCAACGCGTATGAGCAAGAGAACTATCGGCGTGCACTGCAGGAATTTAATAGTATTCTCGATATCGGGGATGTAACCCATAGAACCACTGCAGCCTATATCATGTCGGCAAAGTCCATGATAGAGCTTGGACAAAATCGCGATGCCTTCAGGCGTTTACAGCGTTTCCTCGACCGCTTTCAAAACTCTCTCTATGAAGATGATGCATATTTTACTATCGGTGTCGCCTTAATGCGGGACGGGAGATATCAGGATGCTCTCTATCGGTTCCTCTCAACGGTCGAAATTACCGGGAAGACCGAGCTCCGGAATCAGGCGGAACAATATCTCAACCACATCATACGTAATTATCTTACTTTGTCTGAATTAGAACATATGTATGCTGAGGCACGCGCTGATTATGATCGTGGTTTTTTTGCATTAGCGCTGTCGAGGCGATATATCACGCGCGGCAACATCGGTACAGCCCGGTCATTGCTTGAACAGGCAGTCGAGGAATATTGGCATCATCCGTTCATCGGTGAACTCCGGACATTGCTCGAAAATATTGACAAAGGTATTTCTATGAAGATAGGAGTGGTTCTCCCGCTTATGATTGATCAGCCGGATGATCCGCTCAGAATACTCGGAAGAGAGATGCTCCAGGGTATCCAATTTGCTGTGGATAAACACAATGAGCAATCCGATATAAAACTCTACCTAGATGTTCGTGATTCACGCAGATTGCCCTCGGTTTCTGCGCGACAGGTGCAGGATTTGGTGAGAGATCCTGAAGTCGTTGCGATCATTGGCCCTGTTTTCAGTGATGAAGCGTTTGCGGCTGCAGGGGTTGCCAACACAGTCGGCGTGCCCTTAATTACACCGACAGCCACGGCAAACTATATTGCCGATATCGGCAGATATATCTTTCAAACCAATCCCGATTATCGAAATCGCGGTCGGGCGATGGCACGTTATGCAGTTGAACACCTCGGATTATCGACACTTGCAGTTTTGGCTCCGGTTGATTCCCACGGACAGGATATTGCCAGCGGGTTCATAGAAGAAGTAAACAGATTAGACGGTGCATATGTAGCAGTCAGTGAATGGTACCGAACCGGTGAGACAAATTTCAGACAGCAGTATTCTACCATCAGAAAACACGGATTACAGGATTCAATGCATTTATATATTTCTTTTTCCGGGCCGATAAAGCAAGACGATATTATGAAACTTGCCGGGCAAGGTGTTTCACTATCACGGCTCAATTCCTACGTGGAGAATGAAAGTATTATATCTGTCATCGATCTTCTCGGCGAGGATGGTCCCCGGATCGCCGACTCTCTCGGACTAAGTGTGATTCAGGGAGACCTCTTTGTTGATAGTCTCCATGTACCTGTTGAATCAATAGATGCAATATTTTTACCGATAACATCGAGGGATGATATAGGGATTCTCTCTGCACAGACCGCCTATTACAATATCAGAGCACAATTCCTTGGCTCGGGAGAATGGTACGATATCTCTGCTCTGGAAGAAAATCGCCGCTATGTAAATAACGTTTATTTTGCGTCGGATTCATTCTGGGATACTGACGATTCGACGTTTATAAAATTCTTCGATTCATTTACGGAGACTATGCAAAATCGCCCCACACGAAATACACTTATGGGATATGATACAATGCAACTTTTATCAATGCTTGTTCGTAACGGCGCTATTAACCGCGATGCTATCGCGGAAGCATTATCCTCCGGAATCTTTTATCGCGGTATACATTCACCCATTGTTATGGGAAAAAACAGAGTCAATGCGGCAAAAAATATATTACAATATGCTCATGGTCGAATAATTAAAATAGATGAAATAATACTGGATGAATAATATGGCACAAGATAAACAAAACTTGATTGTGTTGACGACGGATTTCTCCGGAGTTACACGTATTGCAAGAGGTAAAGTACGCGATATGTATCAGGCAGATGAAAACCTGCTTATTGTGACGACTGATCGCATTTCGGCTTATGATGTCGTCATGGGTGAGGGAATCCCCGGAAAAGGAAACGTGCTCACCGAGATATCGGTGTTTTGGTTTAACCGGATGGGTGATATAGTCCCCAATCACCTTATCAGTACAAAGGTTGATGATTTACCGGAAGCTTTTCACAATTTCCGTGATCAACTTGAGGGACGCAGTATGCTCGTAAAAAAGGCAAACACCATCCCCATTGAATGCGTCGTGCGCGGTTATATCACCGGTTCCGGATGGAAGGAATATAAAGCAACCGGAGCAGTGTGTGGTATCCCATTACCTCCGGATTTACGTGAATCGGATCGACTCCCCGAACCAATTTTTACACCCGCGACAAAAGCACAGGAGGGACATGATGAGAATATCACGTTCGATCAGGCGGCTGCATTGATCGGTACCGAGCTTGCGGATAAATTACGGACTTTAAGTATTGAAATTTATAAGCGTGCTGTTACCGAGGCTGAAAGCCGGGGTATTATCATCGCTGATACAAAAATGGAATTTGGTCTTTATAATAATGATGTAATATTGATTGATGAATTATTGACACCCGATTCGTCGAGATTCTGGCCGAAAGATGAATACGAACCCGGAAAATCACAAAAAAGTTTTGATAAACAATTCTTACGAGACTATCTGGAATCGCTCGACTGGGATAAGCAACCGCCTCCACCGCCGCTACCCGCTGAAATTGTACAAAAAACCGCGGAAAAATACCAGGACGCTCTGCGCCTGTTTTCGTAAACGATTCATAGTAATACTATCCCGTAAAGTATGGAAAAAGAAGATGCAGTAAAAGAAGCAGCTTACTATCATACGAAGATAAAACACTGGCCTGCCGATGATCGCCCGCGTGAAAAATTGTTGCTCCGCGGGCCGGCCGCACTCAGCGATGCGGAATTGCTGGCATTAATTATCGGTTCGGGGAGTGGAAAAGTTACGGCTGTCGATCTTGCAAAAAAACTCATCGCGGACCATCAAAATTTTTCGGAATTATCGAAACTGTCTGTCGACGAACTCGCGCGTAACAGAGGGCTCGGGAAAGCCCGTTCAGCAGAAATAGTGGCGGCTTTCGAAATAGGCAGGCGACTTGCGCGGTCACGCACGGCAGAACGTACCCGAATCAACGGACCGGAAGATGTCGCAACATATATGCAACCTCACCTGGCTCATCTGAAACGAGAGGTTTTTGAAGTCCTGCTGTTGAATAGCGCCAATATTGTCCAGAAGCAGGTACGAATATCCGAAGGAAATTTAAACGCAAGTATCGTACACCCGCGCGAGGTTTTCAAAGCAGCGATCGACGGCCTGGCCGCCTCAGTAATTCTGATTCACAATCATCCAAGCGGTAATCCGGAACCGAGCAATGAAGACAAGATGATTACCAGACAACTTGTTGAGTCCGGACGAATCATCGGCATACCCGTGCACGACCATATCATCATTGCGGGAAGTGCGTATACAAGTTTTGCCGAACGGGGATTATTATGATGTACCTGAACGTTGACCTATTCACTTCACTCATTAATCGATAAGAAAAACTATGTTAAATTATATATGGCTTGGTTTAATTATTGTCGGTATTATTGCTGCATTGTCAACCGATTTTAGTGATATTCTTTCCGATAAATACCGGAATAACGAATCAATTGATATTATTCTATCTTTTGACGAGGGTATTGAACCTTCAGCGGGAAAGATGATGAGCGGAACGGTAACAATCGATCTTGCGTACCTGCATGCATTTTATGGCATCGATATAAAAGACGATCGTGTTGTTACGTACCCTGTGCATATGACCTTTTCATCATCAGAAAAAGCCATTGCTCGTATTCCCGTACAGGAAGATTTTCCCACTCTCTGGAAAGAAATGGCCGTTGCGCAACCGACAGACGACGGGAAATTAGCGGGCTCTATAAAAATTATAAGCAAAAGGGATGAAACGTCATATCAGGCGGAATTCGTTTCGGATCCATTACGGTTCATCGGATTACAACGGGTGACAAACGACGGAATCGTTGGCTATGCCTCTACCGCCGTTACTATTGCAATCGGATTAATCGGGATCATGGCACTCTGGCTCGGCGTTATGAAAGTGGCTGAAGAAGCAGGCCTTGTACAGGCAATTGCAACCGGTTTACGTCCGATCATGACTCGTTTATTCCCCGATGTCCCCGCTAATCATCCCGCGATGGGTGCAATGATACTGAACATCTCGGCAAACATGCTCGGACTCGCCAATGCGGCAACACCGCTCGGATTAAAGGCGATGGAGGAGTTAAACAAACTAAATAAAAAGCTGGGTACGGCAACGGATGCTATGGTCACATTCCTCGTCATTAATACGAGTAGTGTACAGTTGATCCCTGCAACCGTCATAGCAATCCGCGTCTCGGCTGGAAGTGCGAATCCGACGGAAGTCATTGTGCCGATGATACTTGCCACGGCAACCGCGACGATCGCCGGTATTACGGCCGTGAAGCTGCTACAACGTTTGCCCGTCTATAAGAAACAGCTTGATTGAGGATAAAAATTATGATGACGATATTACAGGTAATTTCGATTGCTGCCATCCCCGCATTGATAGTATTCATATTGACGTATGCGGCGTTGAAGGGTGTAAAAATTTATGAAGTTTTCGTCGAAGGAGCAAAGGAAGGATTTCAGGTCGCAGTCCGTATTATTCCTTATCTGGTCGCTATGCTTGTTGCAATCGGGATTTTTCGTGCCGGAGGAGCGATGGAGATGCTCGGGATGCTGGTTGGTCCGATTACAAATCTCATAGGCATGGATCCGGAGGTGCTTCCTCTGGCAATTTTACGACCACTTTCCGGAAGCGGTGCTCTGGGCGTGATGTCGGAACTGGTTACTACCCATGGCCCGGATTCATTGATCGGCCGAATGGCGTCGGTGATGATGGGAAGTACCGAGACAACGTTTTATGTCATGGCTGTCTATTTTGGTTCGGTGAGTGTGTATCGAACAAGGCATGCCATACCGGGCGGGTTAATCGCCGATGTCGTCGGACTTATTGCAGCAGTATTCGTGACAAATTTATTCTTCGGATAAAGTAATTGCCCGTCACGATGGAACGTCGCTTCTTAAACGGACGTGTGTGACGGGCATCAGTAACATATCAGAGTCGATCAAACCGTGCCTGGAAGAACCTCAAATATTTTGGTTCGTATACCATTTTTAAACCTTTGACCGTATCCCTTTTCTCGTACGTCTCTACGATTGATTCGATAACAACATCGCAATGAGCCTGTGTGTAAACACGGCGGGGGAAGGTTAACCGAACCAGTTCGAGTTTGGGATAATAATGATCGCCGGTCTCTTTGTTTCTACCTGCTGAGACTACACCCCGTTCCATCGCACGAACGCCGGAATCGATGTATATTTCGGCTGCGAGGGTCTGCGCGGGGAATTCCACCTGTTTGATATGCGGATAAAATCGTTTTGCGTCCAGAAAAATCGCGTGCCCGCCGACCGGTTCCACGATCGGTATATCATAGTTGAGCAAATTTGAACCGACATACTCGACCTGGCCTATACGTGCACGGATTTGATCGTATTGTACCATTTCTTCAATACCCCGCGCCATTGCTTCCATATCGCGTCCCGCAATACCGCCGTACGTGTGCAGGCCTTCGTACACAACCACCATATTACGTGCTTCTTCAAAGACTTCGTATTCATTTGTCGCAAGAAATCCGCCGATGTTGACATACAAGTCCTTTTTTGCACTCACTGTTGCACCGTCGGTATATGAACACATTTCTTTGAGGATTTCTGCGATACTTTTATCGTTATATTCTTTTTCACGGATTTTTATGAAATATGCATTTTCCACGGCCCGTGTGGCGTCGAAAATGATACGGATGTTATAACTCTTGCAGAGCGTGTGTACCTGCTTCAGATTTTCCATCGAGAACGGTTGGCCGCCGGCCATGTTGACGGTGCCTGCAATGCTTACGTATGGTATTTTTTCCGGCCCCACTTTTTTTATAAGTTCTTCAAGTTTTTGTAAATCGATGTTTCCCTTGAACGGATGCTGATTTTGCGGATCGTGGGCTTCGTCGACGATTACATCAACGAATGTACCCCCCGCGAGCTCCTGATGTAACCGGGTCGTTGTAAAGTACATATTGCCCGGGACGAACATACCGGGTCTGATAAGCACTTGCGAAATCATATGTTCTGCACCGCGTCCCTGATGAGCAGGTACGAGATATGTATATCCGTAATACTGCTGTATTTTCTCTTCGAGGTTATAATAGTTTTTACTACCCGCATAAGCCTCGTCGCCTAACATCATCCCTGCCCATTGATTATCGCTCATTGCGTTGGTGCCGCTATCGGTCAAGAGATCGATATAAACATCTTCCGAGTGGAGAAGAAAAGTGTTATAACCCGCCTCTTTAATAACACCCTCGCGATAATCGCGGGTTGTCATCTTAAGGGGTTCTACAACTTTTATTTTAAAAGGTTCAGCCCAGGATCTTTTATTTATTTTTGCCATAGGGGAGGTACTCCTTCATCAGAAATGAATGATACAATACTCATTGGAAAAGAAAAAATTGTGATAAAATAAGGTAATGAAAATTTATCAAGTATTCAATTTCACACATAATCGTGATGGATGTTTCGGGCATATTTGGTTTTTCCTGCTTAATATTATGACGGGTGTGGCGGCAACACTGGTTCATTGCTGCATGTCTGCGGATTCCACGACACCGATATTGATTTTCACACAATCTAACTCTATATTGATACAGACATCGGAGGGTAGCATACGGTTTAATGTCAACATACACATAATTCGATTATCTTTCCGGAGGTTTTCTTTCTTAAAAATCGAAAGGAGGGACCCTGCATGATTGAATCGACAAAATCAAAAACCCTGCATGATCTCACGGACATCATCGGTAGTCTGAAGTCATCACAACAGTATGAACATGTCTTTCATCTGATTATTGAAAAAATCAAACGATTATATCATTGTCAGACGTGTGCGATAGTATTGATCGATCCGAAAACCGAATATCTGAGGATTGAAAACAGCACCGGACTTTCATTTACCTTTTTAAAGGAATTCCGCAAAATGATGACCACCGGTGAGATCGGAAAACTTTTATGGACCGGTATTCCTATTCTCATAACAGACAGTGATCTGGATGAGCAGCGGGCGAATGATGTTAAACTCGAAAAACCGTTTAAATCCTGTGCGGTCTTGCCGATAACGATTGACCAACGCTCAAGAGGTTACCTGTACGTCGATAGCACCCATACCGGACATTTTGTTCACGAGGATATACCGTTATTACAGATGTTTGCAGATATAGCAGGATTAGCATTGCATAAATATCGGCTGCAGGAAAAAGTTATGCGTCTTGAACGGATTGATCCTTTGACCGGTCTTGAAACCTATGCTTCATTCATCGAAAAGTTGCATGAAAATTATGACAGAGCGAAAACATTCGGGGAACCTCTCGCGCTCTTCATCTTTGATATTGATAATTTTAAATATGTGGTTAATACATTCGGCAGTGAAACTGCCGATGATTTGTTGAGAGAAATAAGCGATGTTATCCGGTCAAAGATACGGAATGTCGATATCGCGTGTCGTTACGGTGTGGACGAATTTGTTATTATGTCATCGAAAACTCCATTGGAGAGTGCGATCGATTTTGCCGGAGATCTCAGGAAACATATCGACGAAAATGTTTTCACAGATAAAAAAATCGATTCTTCTATTAGTATTGGATTGTCGGTCTATCCTGTGAACGGTTCGAACGTGGAGGAGTTACTACAAACGGGCAAGCATGCGTTATTTGAAGCACAAAGGGCCGGACGCAATAAGGTGATATACTACCGGTCCTCATGGTACGCAGGTGAACCGGTTTCTCATATGTAACAGAAATTAAGTAAGGTTCGTAACACCTTTTTAAATTTCACCAAATTTTTGTTTCAATATTTCTCTTCGATAGCTGAATATTTGTATGACTCGCTTACGGATCAGTAGCTTATCAAGTATGTTCCCCAGAAAACCGAAAGGGACCTTGTAGCAAACAATATCAGTCATTTCTACACCCCCTTCGATTTCATTAAAAATATGTCGGTGGTGCCAGAATTTATAAGGTCCGAAGCGCTGCTCATCAACGAAATATTTGTTCTCTTCAACGTGGGTGATTTCGGTAATCCATTGCACGGGAATATTCGGAAAAGGGTTTATTTTATAGCTGATGACGATCCCGGGATACATGCTCACTTCCTCGTTTCCTGAAGTAATTTCGAAGCCCATATGTTTTGGTGTAATTTCTTTCAGGTTTTTTGGTGATAAAAAAAAATCCCAGGCTTCATCCCGGCTTATACGTAATCTTTGTTTGAATTCCAGCGTAATCATTTGTTGTAGTCCCTAAAAAAAGTTTATTTATGGCTAATGCAGGGTTTCGGTGGCTATAGAATACACTGCAAAAAACAAATAATACCTCAAAATTAGTTCCTAAGCCATGATAGAGTGGACACTCTTAAAGGTGCACAAAGTCCGGTCACGTCCCGGAATTTGTAGCTTTCCTCTCTTGGTTTATGTCATAAACAGACCGGATTGAGGGTTTTATTCTGTGATTTATTATAGGTGACCACTGCAGCATACTTGTTTTACCATCGAAAGTTTTGTATTTTGTAGGGTTCTGTTAAAAGTTGCGCCCGTAGCTCAGTTGGATAGAGCGACAGCCTCCGGAGCTGTAGGCCACAGGTTCGAATCCTGTCGGGCGTACTAATTTCATCAAAAAAAAATATCAAGATGCAGGAGAGATATGTTAAGACCCAAAAAAAAGCTGACAAGAAGAGAAATTAAGCAGGACAAGTTAATTACGGCTTATTTTAAAATTTATGACCGGATATACAACTATCGAAAACAAATAATAATCGGAGCAGTTGCTCTTGCTGTCGTTGCATTAGGCCTTATTTTTTATTATAACAATCTACAGGCTGAAAATGAACGTGCAATGACGGAGTTGGGAAATGTATATCCATTGTATGATCAAGAAAATTATCAGCGTGCAATAGACGGTATACCCGAACGGGGTATCATGGGGCTACGTGATATTGCCGTTAATTTTAAAAGAACGGAAGCAGGTAAAATTGCGACTTTTTATCTTGCAAATGCATACTATCACCTCGGTCGGTACGACGAAGCGTATGGATATTTCGACGATTTTCGTGGATCGGATAATCTGTTACGTGCGTCGGCTCTCGCCGGAAAAGCCGCTATATACGAAATACGGGGAGAGCATGCTCAGGCTGCTGAACTATTTGAGCGGGCAGCAACACGGTTTGGTCAAACGGCTATAACACCGGAAAACCTTAAGCACGCAGGAAGGAATTATCTCGAGGCAGGTAATGCGGCTAAAGCGCTTCGTATATTCGAAAAAATTCAAAACGATTACCCTGAAGCAACAATCTCACGTGACGTAGAACGGTTCATTGCCCAGATCAAGGTATCATTGTAAACTTATCGTAAGATATTTTGTATAGGAATACTCACTCGCCAGTTAAAAGTATGGTGATTGCATATCCATTCACTCCTGTTGCGGGAAGTACATGAAATTTAACCTGCTTCCCGAAAAGCGTCTCTCACGACAGGTCATTAAAATCGCCGCACCTGCAATCGCCGGCCTCAGCTCACAGATGGTTGTATCGGTTGTAGACACCGCGATGGTTGGCCGGTTACAAAACGCCGATGTAGCACTTGCGGCAATGGGTTTGGGATTACTCGCAACGTGGGCGATCGTAAGTGTGTTCTCAAGTCTGGCCACTGGTACACACGTGCTCGTAGCAAGACGGCACGGGGAAGGAGATAAACCGGGTGCCGGAAATGTACTAAAAAATTCACTGTTTATTTGTGGATTGCTCGGTCTTATAGTCGGTACTCTGGGATATTTCTTTTCATTTGAAATTATCGATATATTCTCGAGCGATAGGAATGTGTCAACCGCCGGGTCGGACTATATGATGTATCGATTTATCGGCCTGCCTTTTTTTCTTGTCAGCGTTTCTTACCGCGGCTTTTTTTACGGCATCGGAAGAACGAATATTTTTTTGATATCGGCGATTATAATGAATGTCCTCAATATCTTTTTAAATTACTGTCTGATCTTCGGTAATTTTGGATTCCCGAGAATGGAGCTGGGCGGTGCGGGACTAGCTTCCACGATTGGAATTGTTGCAAGTGCTTTTTTCTTCCTGTTTGTAACATTTGTGAGAAATTATCGAATACCATACAGGTATTACAAAGAACTCTCAGTATCCGGGGATGTCATCCGGTCGATTTTTAAAATATCATTACCGGTATCTTTTCAGAATGTTTTTATACTCGGTGGATTTCTGGTTTTTCTCGCGATTAACGGAATAGTCGGTGTCGTAGAACAGGCGGCTTCACAGGTGGTGATTACGGCACTCTTTATATCGTTTATGCCGTTGTTTGGTTTTGGGATTGCAGCTCAGACACTGATCGGTCACCATATGGGTAATAAGAAAATGTTCCTTGCTCAGATATACGGCTACGAAACCGCAAAACTCGGAACGATTTTCACTATCATTGTCGGGATCGTATTTATCGTTTTTCCCCAGTATGTACTATTAATAATTACGACAAACGAGACTGTTTTAGATCTGGCGATTCCGCTGTTACGTATCGCGGGTGCGGCACAAATCTTTTATGGTGTCGGAATTATTCTTGCGAATGCGTTGCAGGCGGCCGGGGCGGTCGTATTTGTTATGATAAGCGATATCCTGACACATTGGATAATATTTTTACCGTGTGCTTATCTGTTCGCCGTCACCCTCGATATGGGATCGAAAGGTGCCTGGTTGGCCCTTCCTGTATATATCATTATGTATAGCGGTATTATGCTTTTAAAATTTCGTTCCGGAGGTTGGAAAAAATTGAAGGTATGAAGCTATCTATCACACAAAATATTATGACGAAGATCAGTGGTGCGGTCTCCCTCGCGGTTGCAGGTGTTTTATTTCTCATTGTGTTTTTCATAGATGCCGTCCAGAAAAATCTTGAAATAGACTTCGGTCTTGTTGTACAGTTACGTAATCTGTTTGCCGTCCTTACCTTCGTCGGCATATATCTCTTTATCAGGACGATAATGCCGAAACGGTCGGTACAGGCACTACGTTTGTTCGGCATAATTTTCATAACTATCCTTTCATTTCTGGCAGTTTTTCTCATCCTCAGATTGATTTCAATTGATGGATACGAAGCTGTTGAAATGCAGATTACTCCCACCGATTATCTGACGTTATTGTTCTTCAGTCTCGCAAGCGTCATAAGCGGGACAGCGGCTATTATTTTTCTGTATACGATTTCCCAACTAATATTTTTTAAGAGAAGAAAGGGAACACAGAGAAATTTTATTATTTTCCTGGTTTTGCTCGGAGCCGCTTCACTATCGACCTGGAATCTTCAGTCCCTTGAAAAAAGTACCCTGTCGTATATACTTTTTATGGGGGCAGTTATAGCCGGTATTGCCAATTCATTTAAGTTTTCATGGATTGTTTATTTATCAAAGCGCGAAAAGATGTTTAGCATCGGCTACAGTTTACTGCTTTTTATCCTGTTTATAATTTTTAATGTAACCTTATCCGAGAACGGTTTTATCAACAAAAGTCTATTGTATTACAGCTATCCGTTACAATTTTTTGTCCGGATCGTTGCTATATTCAGCGTTATCTATTTCGGAATGAGTTTTGTAGTCTCCCTCTTCCATTTACCTACGGCTGAAGCGTTCGATAGAAAACGCATTGAATTAAGTTCGGTGCAAAACCTCAGCAAATTAATTACCCGGGTATTCGATTTTAAAGATCTTGTGCAAACCGTGACAAATTTGACTATCGAAGTGTCTGAAGCCCGGAGCGCCTGGCTTGAAATCATACGACACGATGATGCAGGCGGGGGAACAATTCGCTTTGAGCTTGTTGCTCATAAAAACATTATGCCTGCTGAGATCGACCTTATTACAGGCGATGATACGGGCCTGCGCCGATACAGCATCGAAACAAAAAAAGTTGTTGTGGTTGATGAATTCATCCGGGACCGGAGGACACGTAATATTGCTCAGTCGGTAAGAAACATCGGCTCTCTTATCTGTGTCCCGCTGCTCTCGCAGAATGAATTGATCGGAATACTCTATGCTGCAAAAACAATAGAATATGGTTTTGATGAGGAAGATACGGCTCTTATATCGACATTTGCCGATAACGCTTCAATCGCAATTGAAAACTCGAGATTGATCGAACAATCCATCAAGCGGGAAAGGCTGCAGCAGGAACTGATGGTTGCGCAGAAAGTGCAAAAGAAGCTGTTAAGTCAGACTATCCCGAAATTGGCTGGCTTTGAACTGGATGCATTTTCTTCTCCGGCATTTGAAGTCGGGGGAGATTATTACGATATTGCAATTCTCGGTGAAAAACGGATTGGAATCGTTGTCGGTGATGTATCCGGCAAGGGGGTTTCCGCAGCTTTCTATATGGCAGAACTTAAGGGAATCTTCCAGGCATTGAGTAAATCCTGTACATCAACGACAGAATTTTTGATCAAGGCAAACAATGCACTATTCGGAAGTATTGAGAAAAGTGCTTTCATTTCATTAATTTATGCTATTCTCAATATTGAAAATGCAACACTGGGTCTATCGAGGGCGGGACATTGTCCTATGATACATTTTCAAAATGGAAAGGTGAATCTACATAAACCAACCGGTATCGGACTGGGCTTGACGGGGGCATCGTTGTTTAATGAAGTTATTGAAGAGGAGTCTATATCTGTCGGCCCGGGTGATATTTGTGTATTTTATACCGATGGTGTGACGGAGGCCAGAAACCCGGAAGGAGAAGAATTCGGTACGGAGCGTCTGATCGGCACGATCGTAAACAATAGTCATCTCAACCCGCAAGAACTGAGGAAAGCGATATTGGATGATATTACTTCGTATACGGGTTTAGATTCATTCGACGATGATCTGACAATTCTTATCTTAAAGAGAAACATAGCTTGAATAGTTTCGTATATACATGTAAGGAGATTATGCAATGACTGATTTTGTAATAAAGGTCCGTAATGTTGAGCCGGTGCATGTGCTCGAATTAAAAGGATATCTCGACGCACATACCGCTCCTAAACTTGAAGAGACGTTTCAGGACCTCATTGACAAAGGAAACCATCAGATAGTGGTAAACTGCTCGAATTTGAGTTATATCAGTAGTGCCGGTTTGGGTGTTTTTATGGCTTTTGTCGAGGACCTCAGAGAAAAGCAGGGAGATATAAAGTTTTCGAACATGACCGATAAGGTGTTCAACGTATTCGATTTGCTGGGTTTTCCTTTGTTGTATGAAATATTTAAAGATGAAAAAGAAGCGGTCGAGAAATTCACGAATGCAAAAAATAATTAATCATTTCTTAACCGTATAAGGATAGGTTTCAGGAGAACCATAGCCGTGAAACATAATTCGGAAAAAAAGAATTTGAAAGAATTGATTATTAAAAGTAAAACGTCTTATTTGACCAAAGTAAGGAACTTTATATCCGAGGAAGCGAAAAAATTTGGATTCAGCGATGATGAAGTAGGTAAAATCACCCTTGCCGTCGATGAAGCCTGTACGAACATTATCAAGCACGCGTACAAATATTCCGGAGATAATACGATTTACCTAAAATTAAACGCCCGCAATAATACGTTTGAGATAGTGATCGAAGATTATGGCATGCCCTTTGAACCGAAAGCAATCAAAATGCCTGACATGAGAGAGCATGTGAGAAGTTATAAGCGCGGAGGATTCGGTATGTACCTGATGAAGTCGCTTGTGGATAAGGTAGAATATCAAATTCAACCGGGTGTAAAGAACCGGGTTTTTCTAATAAAATATTTACAATAATAATCCTAACTGTCTGACGCACATATGCCTGTAACCAACCGTCCTACAACTTCATCATCACCGTTTGAATTACAACCGCTCGTCGAATTTACCCGTACCATCAACTCATCTTTCGATATCGATTTTATTCTGAACAATATCCTCTTTACCCTTATGGGAAAGCTACGTTTTACGCGGGGTGTGATATTTCTGCGTGAAGAACATAATATCTTTCGCGTTGCGAAAGTGAAAGGAATGCATGAAATAAAAGAACAAGAAACAACGCAAATATCCCCGGAACCGATAACCGAAATATCCGTTGACTCTCTCGATGAACAAACATTTCCGTGGTTGACACGGTTACAACGAATGGGGATATCACATATTCAGGATTTAACCGTCCAGAATAAACTGATCGGAATAGTTTGCCTGGGGAAGCGAATAGGCGACACTACATTTACCGCATCGGAAGAAATATTTTTTCGTTCGTTAGTTAACATTTCAGCAACGGCAATCCAGAAAACTGCAATTCTTGAAGAATTAAAAGAGGCAAACCGAAATCTCGACTACAAAATCCAGGAACTGAACACATTGTTCGAATTGAGTAAGGAGTTTAGTTCCGTTATTCGTCACGACCAGGTTGTCAAAGTGCTCATTTTTTCACTGCTCGGTCATCTCGGTACCAACCGGTATCTCATTTGTGTGGATAATAACGGTCAGTGTGAAGTGATCGCATCCCGTTTACCCGTGAAGGAGGTCAAGCAGGAAGTTCTGCACGATCTTATGAAGTGTACCAAACCGGAAATCATAACCGAAATTACCGGTATGTTTCAACCCGACACGTTCCGATGCCTTCACGAATACGACATCAACCTCGTCGTCCCTATGGCCCGTCAGGGGATAACAAAAGGTATTATGTTACTGGGAAAACGAATGACCGCTGTTCCGTATACGCAAAAAGACCTCGAATTTCTCTCGTCCCTTGGTAATCTTGCTATGACATCACTTGAGAATATGCAACTTTTTGAAGAGATGCTCGAGAAACAGCGGCTTGAAGAAGAATTGAAAATTGCTTATGAAATACAACAGGGATTGCTGCCGAAAACACTGCCGACGATTCCCGGATATCAAATTGCCGCCTGTACGATAGCATCAAAACAGGTGGGGGGTGATTATTTCGATGTCGTTCAATTGGGCGAAAACCGGTATCTGCTCGTGATCGCGGATGTTTCGGGAAAAGGTACACCGGCGGCTCTCCTTATGGCAAACCTCCAGGCCACTATTCGCGCTCTTGCTCCACTTGATATCACCATTGCAGATGCGACTTCACGCGTTAATGATTTGATATACGATAATACTTCGGCAGATAAATTTATTACCTTCTTCTGGGCTATTCTCGATGCAAAAGAAAACACGTTAAAGTATGTCAATGCCGGACATAATCCACCTTACTATTTCAGAGCCGATGGATCGTTGCATCGACTCGAAAAAGGGGGAATGATTCTCGGTGTGCTTCGATCAGTTTCCAAATACGAACACGATGTTATTTCAATGAAATCGGGCGATTTATTTGTACTGTTCACGGATGGCATCAGTGAAGCAATGAACAGACAACTCGAGGAATACGGGGAAGAACGTCTCGAAGAATTGATACGGGAAAAAAACGGTGAACCGGCACAGGAAATACTTGACTCCATCGTCCGTTCGGTTCAACAATATGCTGATCCCACCAATCAATCCGATGATATTACCGCACTTGTGCTGAAGGCACAATAAACTTCAATTTGACTAATCTACTTAAATTGTTTAATTTTACTAACTTAAAGTAATTTGAAAGTTTTTTTGTATTAATTCGGAATGCGTTTTGAATATGAAATATAATCCGGCAGAAATTGAAAAAAAATGGCAGAAAAGATGGGAAAAAGAAGGTACCTACCACATTGATGTAACAGATCCCGTACATAAGTTATATTGTCTTGTAATGTTTATTTACCCGTCGGCATCAAAACTGCATATCGGACATTGGTTTAATTATGGTCCGACAGATACATGGGCTCGCTTTAAGAAACTAACGGGTAAACGGGTTTTCCAGCCGATGGGATACGATGCATTCGGCCTGCCTGCCGAAAATGCTGCCGTGAAGACAGGTGTACATCCACACAAAAGTACACAGGAAAATATCGAGGATATACGCATTCAATTAAAAAGAATCGGGGCGATGTATGACTGGCGCTACGAGATCGATACGTCGGTTCCGGAATATTACACATGGACCCAATGGCTGTTTTTAACATTGTATAAAAACGGGAATGCATACCGGGCGAAAGCACCGGTCAATTGGTGTCCGAGTTGTCAGACCGTGCTTGCAAATGAGCAGGTCATTGAGGGATTGTGTGAACGCTGTAGTTCACCGGTCAATAAGAAGGACCTGGTTCAGTGGTTCTTCAGGATAACCAACTATGCAGATGAACTTTTAGAGCATCTGGATAATCTGGACTGGCCCGAAAAAACCAAATTGATGCAGCGTAACTGGATTGGCAAAAGCACGGGCGTTGAAATACAATTTACTATTACCGATACCGGTGATGCATTAAAGGTATTTACCACGCGTCCCGACACACTTTTCGGCGTGACCTATATGGTTCTCGCCCCCGAACACCCGCTGGTCAGTAAAATAACGACTCCCGAAAATAAGGAACATGTCGCACGATATATTGAGCAAGCAAGTAAAAAGACAGAAATTGATCGCCAGGCTATAGATCGAGAAAAAACCGGAGTCCCGACGGGTGCCTATGCCGTGAATCCGATCAATGATGAAAAAATACCCGTCTGGATTGCAGACTATGTGCTTTACAGCTATGGTACGGGTGCCGTGATGGCGGTTCCGGGACACGATGAGCGGGATTTCGAATTTGCAAAACAATTTGATTTGCCGATTCGAAATGTTATACTTGAACCCGGGAAAAATGAACATGAGCCGCTTGAAAAAGCTTACATAGATGAAGGAACGATGATACAATCGGGTGCATACACGGGGATGGATTCCAAGACGGGTATCGAAAAAATATCGGATGAATTGGAGGAAAGAGGAGTCGGTAAACGGAAAATAAATTACCGACTCCGTGATTGGCTCGTTTCCCGCCAGCGATACTGGGGAGCACCTATACCCATCATTCATTGTGATACCTGCGGTGAAGTGCCTGTCCCGGAAGATCAACTTCCGGTAGAGCTTCCGACCGATGTGGATTTTAAACCAACGGGAGAATCCCCGCTTGCACGAAGTGAAAGCTACATGAATACTACCTGCCCGAAGTGCGGAAGCGGGGCAAAACGCGACCCGGATACAATGGACACGTTTGTATGCTCATCATGGTATTATTTGCGTTTCCCCAGCGCCACGCTCGATACTGCACCATTTGACAAAGCGACGACAAATCAGTGGCTTCCTGTGGATAAATATGTCGGCGGTGCCGAACATGCGGTGATGCACTTGTTATATGCTCGTTTTATAACGAAAGCATTGCGCGATGCCGGTTATATCGGTTTTGATGAGCCGTTTTTGAGTTTAGTGCACCAGGGCACGATTACGAACCAGGGCGCCAAAATGTCGAAATCAAAAGGGAACGTCGTGAATCCCAATTCTTTTATCGATCGCTACGGTTCAGACGTTTTCCGGATGTATCTGATGTTTATGGGACCGTATGAAGAGGGGGGAGATTGGTCGGATTCCGGTATAGTGGGAATCGATCGATTTG
>SL_3KL_010_SEDDRAFT_10000339_pt1 | contig 36725 bp, 25 predicted proteins | sample SodLakKL_010_SED_2_FD_10381 | JGI IMG/M metagenome (IMG submission 10381) | reverse complement strand
ATAGCCGACGGTTACTACGGCTGGGAAGAGCATGCCCCATTTGACAAAATTATTGTAACGGCGGCTGCCGGACACATTCCGCCGCCACTTATTGAACAGCTCAATCCCGGCGGAATTATTGCCATTCCCGTGGGAAGCCCCTATCAAACCCAGATTTTAATGAGAGTTTTTAAAGATGAAGACGGTGGAGTGAGCACTGAACGTGTTCTTCCGGTCCGATTTGTGCCGATGACGGGAGCAGCTCAGGAATAAATCTCTTACATTTAATAAAGCTGAAAATATATCAAACTGCAGCCGAATCACAGACTAACCTGCATTTGAAATTCTACCAGACATGAGTTTCGCCAAAACCCAATACAGCCGCTGGAGTGCGGTATCCATTTTTTTTGTATCGGTTGCCGTTATTGCACTGCAGTTGATGCTTATGAGGGCGCTTTCTGTCAGCCATTATTATCATTTCTCATACCTGGTCATCAGCACGGCATTGCTTGGTTTTGGTGCAAGCGGAACATTCCTGGCTCTTTTTTTTGATCTGCTGAAAAGAAATTTTTTCCAGTGGAATCTGCTGTTTCACCTGCTCTTTCTTATTTCGGTTCCGGTCTGCTACATCACTGCCCAATCACTCCCGCTCGACACCCAGTATGTGCTTTACAGCGGCGAACAGCTTACCATGCTGATTTCCTACAACCTGCTGATGATGATTCCGTTTTTCTTTGGCGGAACCATCATCGGGTTTATGCTTTCCTACTTTAAAAAAGAAGTACCCGAATTGTACGGCTCCAATTTGGTAGGCAGCGGGCTGGGCGGAATCCTGGCTCTTGGCATCATGTATCTTGTGCCGGTCTATCAATTACCGGTAACAGTTACACCCATCATTTTTGTTGCAATGGTACTGTTCTATTTGTCCGGTTTCAATCAGCCACAAATAAATGCAAAACCCGGCCTGTTTATTCTTTTTTTGGGAATTGCAGGTACAGTCTTTTCGATGATCACCGATCCGCCCGATACTGTTGATCCTTACAAAAGTCTGTCTAATTTTCAGCAGCTTGAACGCCAGGGAGATGCTGAACACCTTTTACAGCGATACGGGCCGCGCGGACAGATTGATATTTTTGCCTCTCCAACATTTCATCACACTCTGTTTGCAAGTCCTCTCGCAACCGCCCTGCCGCCATCTCAACTTGCACTGCTAAATGACGGAGAAGTTGCCGGGGCTGTTTTCTCCATTGATCAGGAAGAGGAAGCCGCCATCATGGATTATACACCTCAATCGCTCCCCTACAGAATTCTGGACAATCCCGATGTGTTGCTGCTCGGGGAAGTAAGCGGGCTGAATGTATGGCTTGCCAAGCGAATGGGAGCTGCATCGGTAACCGTGATTCAGTCCAATCCCCAGATAGAAGATCTGTTTCGTACCGATCTTGCAGACAGAGGCGGAGCCGTGTTCAGAGACGAGAGGGTTCGGGTGATCACCCAGGATCCGCGGCATTATATTCAGCAGACGCAAGCGTCGTACGATCTGATCCACTTTGTAGCAGGTGAAGCCATCGCAACCGGAACCGGAGGCCTTCAGGGGCTGAATGAAGACTACCTACTGACCCGCGAAGCGGTTGCCATTGCGCGTTCCAGGCTGAGTGAAAGTGGGCTGATCAGCATTACCCGGGGCATTCAATCGCCGCCGCGCGATAATATCAAAATTTTCTCGATGTTTGCCGATGCCATCACTCATTACAGTGATGATTTTCCGGCCGATCACCTGTTGGTGAGCCGGAACTATCTCGCCGCAAATACCATGCTGTCCAACTCACCGCTTTCCGAAGATCGGCTTCAGCGATTTTCAGATCAAAGCGAAGTATTGCAGCTCGACCTGGAATATTATCCCGGAATTGATTCGGCAGATATCACACAAATGAATGTAATTGAAGGGCCGGACGACCGGAATTACTCCTACATCCATCACGCCATACAGCAAATTTTGTTTGGAGATGCAGAAGCGTTTTATGATGACTGGGCCTATTATGTACGCAGCCCGACCGACAACAGCCCCTACTTTCAGAATTTTTTCAAATGGGATTCCCTGGATTTGTTTCTTGAAACCTATGGTGATGACTGGTTCCAGCGGCTTGAACTGGGTTACATTATTCTGCTCATTACCTTTTTACAGCTCTCCGTTGCAGCCTTTCTGCTGATTATCGCTCCCCTGCTCTTCAGGCTGCCCACCTATATGGCCGCCCCCAAAAAGATGTCTGCACTGCTTTACTTTTTCGCCATCGGCACAGGATTTATGTTCGTAGAAATTACCTTCATCCAGATTTTCACAAGGTTCCTGGGTGATCCCATAGTCAGTGTATCGGCCATCTTCACCTCCATCCTGGTATTTTCCGGAATCGGGAGCAGCATTCAGGACAAACTCGGCCTGGTAGCCGTCCACAGGATGAGGATTGCCGTTGCAGCTATTATTCTCACCTCTCTGCTGGTATTATTAATTGCCGATCCACTTCTGAACCGCTTCATTAACCTGGCTACCGGCTGGCGTTTTGCCATTACCGTGCTTCTTCTGATGCCGGTTTCGTTTTTCCTCGGATGGATGTTCCCAAGCGGCATGAAAGTTCTTGAAAAACAGAGCGACAGCCTGATCCCCTGGGCGTGGGGAATCAACGGATTTGCATCGGTAACCGCGGCTCCGCTTGCCATCATGTTGTCGATGTCAATCGGATTCAGCAATGTGATACTGCTCGGCCTGGGCTGCTACATTCTTGCAGCAGCCACAAGCTGGATGTGGGACAGCAAAACCGTTCAAACCGGTTGGTAATGTTTGCGACTCAATTATCGCTGTACACCGAAAGAAGCACACTTGATCCGTCTTCAAAATGAATATCCATCGCTACCGGGCCAAACCGATGATTTGCATAGTACTTAATTTTCGATAATCCCGGTGTAAACATACCGGTCTCTTCCACCTGAATGGTTTGGATGTACATAAATCCCCAAAAGAAATCGTCATCTTCAGATACATGAGTAACTTCACGAACCAGATCCGAACCACTTCTTTTTAAACGGTATTTATCACCTTTTTTAGCACTGTAATCAACAAGAGTCAATGCTTTTCCGTCATCAAAAACAGATTGAATTCCCTTTGAAGTTATCCGGAATTTTCGGCTTCCGGTCACCTGGTTTCCATTTACTTCGAGATAAGGAATTTGCTCTGCTAAACTCAGCAATCCGGGATCAGTAAACGTCATTGTCCCCTTTATTGTAGAAATATCTCCCTGGCGCTCCACAACTTCGAATTCTCTATCTGTTGAGCCCGGGAAAGCAGGAACATCAAATGTATTTCCCACCGCACCGATTGGGGATAATTCACCTCCCAGTGGCTCCGTGCCTGATGATCCGGAACTGCTGCCAAAAATATTACATCCGGAAAAGCTAACTGCTGATGCCACAAGTATGCTTAGTATTACTGTTTTTACTTTTTTCATGTTTATTTCTCCTTATCAAGGCTATTTAATTGATTTGTGTTAGATACCTCAACATTCTTTTTAAAGAGAAGGAAACGGAAGGTTATGATATAGGTAAGCAGAAACAGAATAAATATCGTGGCTGATATAACAATGATGGGCCATCCGAATATAGTAAGGTAAACCAAAATCCAGAGCCCGGCAGCAATATAAACCGAGTAAAAAATCGCTTTAACTCTGAGAGGATTATACCCGGTTTTCTCTTGTTTTTCTCTGCTAAATCCCACAAATAATAACCCCAAAATTCCAAAAACTACGGCTATTTCGTCCAGGGCATTGGTCTGTGCAATTACCATCCATCTTGTCTCAACATAAGACGTTACGATGGCAAAAACCGGAATCTCAAAAAATGCAGGCCTGCCGCCCCAGAAATAAAGATATGCTGCTCCGAAACTTAATATAATCAGTAAAAAACCAACATATCTGAAGCGATAAGGCAAGAGGGGTAATTGATGATATAATTGAGGCGTGTCTACCATACTCCCACCACTTTTTCTACAGTTAATATAAGTAGTTAAATAGAATTGTTCATAAATTTTAAAACTGCATTTAAAATTATTTTCCAAATTGATTGTTATAGCTTATCTATATCAAATTTGTATTCTGAATTGAATATTGCATTATACTGGTTCAGAATGATGTTTAAAGCAGATTACAAAACATTGCTAACAAACAGCATCTCAATCAGATAAATTGCCTGCCCTGTTTCGGAAATTGTTAGTACTTTTTTTAGACTATCGTAGAAAAACATTGGAACCGCCTGATGGCACAATCCTTGAACCGGAAAATTTTCATCGTAATTGCTGCAATATTAAGCATATTTTGCTTTTATGAGATAATACCTGCGCAGACTATTACTACTTCTTATAAAGAAACCGTTTTGTATGATGCTGAACTTGGGACTGATCCCGACCAACAGAACTGGCTTTATCTATCCAACCGGCTAACTGAATCAAATGTCCGGAGGCATACAGAAGACGACATCCACATTCTCGATACAATGGCTGATCTCACAGAAACTGCCGGTTATTTTGGCAATGTTCAGCAGTCCCTGAATTTTGACAGAAATAAAGGCTTTTCATTTCACATCGAACTTCAAATTATTCAAGAGTACCACACCTCAGATAACCGGGCTGGATTTAGTGTCATTTTATTATCGGAGGATGCACGCGGGATTGAACTGGCTTTTTGGGAAGATTACATCTGGGTATATGATAAACATTTCCTGAAAGCTGAACGATTTACCATCAATACTACAGACCGGTTAAGACGATTTTCTGTGGAAATATCAGGCGATAATTACAGTATTTTTATCGATGACAATTTTGCGCTAAACGGGCCGGTCCGTGATTATTCTGACTTTCCTATGCCGGATAATTATCCAAATATTTACGGTACACCCAATTTTTTCTTTTTTGGAAATAACACATCCCGGGCGGCATCAAAAACGGCAATTTCGCGTGTATCGGTGCAAACGCCGTCAGATGATTCTGCAAGGCTGTTCCAAAATGCGCCAAATCCATTTCAAAACATAACCACTATACCTTTTTATCTGGACACTTCCGGGCACGTCCGGCTCGATCTGTTTGATGTGACGGGGCGTCATGCAGCCACGCTGGTGGATAGCTCATTAGAAGCAGGTGAGCACTCTGTGGAATTTAATGCAACCCATCTTTCTGCCGGACTCTATTTCTACCGCCTGACCACGAATGGCCGGGTATATAGCAAAAAATTAATGGTAATCAGGTAGCAGATATCACATCAGTCCTCGCTGTTTCGGTTCAGATATTGCCAGGCTATGGCCAGTAAAACCAGATAGGCTGCCAAGGCAAATAAAACCACCCAGAATCCCTGCACCAGATCAGAGAAATAGTGCACCGGGGCATTAATCAGCAGAAGCAGCGGAAAGCCGAAAACCAAGGCAAGGCCGCTGCCATACACAAGGTTGTAGCTAACCGGTGACTTCATCCCCGAATCCAGAATGCGCAGTAAGACCAGCGCCGATTGCAGTGTTCCGGTCATATTTCCAAAAATGGCGGCAAACCGTTCCAGGGTATATTTTTGAAAAGTATTGTTCGTGAGAAAACTGATAACGATCCAGGTTGCAAGAACCACAGCAACGGAAATAGCCAGAAGCGGCAGCCAGTAATGAGCCACCACCACAAGACTGATTGCCGCAACCGATGCCACAATCATAAAATCCATAAAGAGATTCGAGCAGCGGGTCATAGTAATGTCATCAATCAGCCAGCTTGCACCGAAAAGGTCGATCAGTTTTCGCAAAAATAGCGCCACCATCGCCGCAAAAATAAAATGGAACGACCAAAGTGTTGAAACTTCATTTTCAGCTCCCACACGAACAAGCCCCATCTCCATGAGTGCAACCATGCCGTAGGTTAGAATAAACGCCAGCCCGATCAGCCCAATGTGAAAACTTAGCGACTCGATGTTTTCGGGAGATGTGGTGATTTTCTCTGCACCATTGTTTTTAGGGTTAGCTACAATCCCTTTTTTAACATCATCCGGCAGATCAGAATCCGAATCAATATAAGCCGCCTTCCCTTTTTTGATTCCCCGCCGAACCAGCCCGATGCCCACAGTGTAGGCTACCAGGAAACCTGCGGCAGAATATGTGAGTCCCACGATTCCGCCGTGTTCAAAGCCAAACTGCTCCCAGTTGGAACCGATGGAATAGGCAATACCCGGATTCATCCCGAATGCGAGCGGAGGCAGAAACCCGATGCCAACGAAAAGTTCAGGCATCAGAGTGTAAAACAACAAAAATGCAATCAGCAGCCCGATGATGGCCTGCACCAGGTAGACGGAAATAAAAATGATGCCAAATTTTACTGAAGAAAGGCCGATTTTTGACCTCGGCGCCCGAAGGCCCAGGGCAATAAAAAGCAGTGCCAGCAAATGGTACACATAGGTTCCGAGCCGGTCTGATGTAAGATCAATCCAGCCAAGAAGATTGGCTCCCAGGATCAGCCCGATGGTTCCGGCAATCAGGTTGGCAGGAATCAGGTATTTCTGGAGCAGGCCTATTTTGCTGCGAAGATACGTGGCAAAGACCAGCAGCAATCCCATCCAAGCAAAATCAAGGAAAAACTCACCGGCAGAAATATCTATTGTCCACGAACTCATCTAACCTTCATTATTCACAAAATATTTTTGATTGTATTTATTACTATCTCTGTCAGCAAGTTTTTTAAAAAATCAGATTAATATTCTATCCAACTTATTGCCGCACTCTGCGAAATTTACCTGAGGACTGCGTTGTCTCAGAAATGGTTTACTCAACGTACTCGAGCATATTTTCTACACAATTTACTCCCGAAATGGCCTCCGGGCCCATGAAGCATTCGTTTGTAACGACTGAAGTGACACTTGTCTCGAAGCAATGCCTTGGGAAAAGGATCTCGGAAAAGTATCGGGTACGTTTCGAGGTCACTTATTCAATCGCTAAACACATATTATTAGACATACCAAGTTTATCTAAATCAATAAAGCTTCTCTGCTTTTTCTGCCGAGGTAAGAATCCCTTTGATGAGGGCAGAGCTGAATCCGCCGTGTTCCATCTGGTTCAGCCCCGAAATGGTGCAGCCTTTGGGTGTGGTTACACGGTCAATCTCGTATTCGGGGTGGTTGTGCATGGCCGACAACAATGAGGCGGCGCCTTTTGCCGTTTGAACAGACATAGCCAGGGCTTCAGAGGCATCAAAGCCTATTTCAATGCCTCCCTGCGAAGCTGCCCGGATTGCACGTAAAAAGAAAGCAATTCCGCAGGCACAGAGTGCGGTGGCTGATGTCATCTGTTCTTCGCGGATTTCCAGTGTGTGGCCAACCGTGTCAAAGATCGCTTTAGTGATTTCAATCGCCCTGGGATTGTTCGATTCCGAGCAGATGCAGGTCATCGATTCGCGGATGGCAATAGCCGTGTTGGGCATTGCCCGGGCAATGGGCAGGCCTTTGGGCAGCTTTTTCATCATATCGTGAATAGTTGCACCGGATACCACAGAAATCAGCAGGTGTTTTTCGGGTTTTAAAATCGGAGAAATTTCGTTCAGCAGCCCGTCAAGCTGATGCGGCTCCACACTTACAATTAATATTTCCGAACTTTCTACGGATTTGATGTTGTCTGAGCTAATCTGAAATCCTTTTTCTTTGAAACTGTCCAGTTTTTCAATACGCCTTCGGGTCAAAATGGTTTGTTCGGGTTTAAATACGCCTGAGGCGGCCAGTCCGCTGGCAATGGAACAGCCGATATTTCCGGCTCCCAAAATGGCTACATGTTTATTGGTGAGATCCATGATTATTTGTTGAAATTGTATGATTGAAAACGTCAAATTGAGCGTCCCAAAGGGATTCCTTGCGGTGTAATCCCGACGCATTTCAGTAGGATTGTAGTCGAAATAAAGTGTTTTCGACTACGTTCCGACCAAAAGCGGTCAGAACTGCGCTCAAACTGACGGAAGCTGTGATTTATATAAAACTCAAGTTAACTAAATAAATTGATCAGGAACCTACAACATTTTGATGGATAAAAGTGTAAGAATAACTGGAAGCGCTTTTGCGAAATCAGGCGGTTATTTCAAAAATAAACTTGTTCACAGCTTCTTATATAGGTAAAATTGAGGTTGGATAAATTTTTTTAAAGATCAGTCTATCTGCATGAAAATTTTAAAGTTTGGCGGCAGTTCGGTAGGAACACCCGATGCGCTTAATCGCGTGACGGATATCATCCTGGAAAGGCAGCAGTCTGACAGGCTCGTGGTTGTGGTGTCTGCTTTTCGTGGAATTACCGATCAGTTAATTGACATGGCAAACCAGGCTTCGGTTGGAAATGAAGCCTTTCACGACATTTTGAATGAGATTGAGGAGCGTCACTATCAGGCCATAAACAAACTGTTTCCGGCCAAAAACCGAAGTGAAGTTATTACAGCTTTCAAACTGCAATTGAATGAGCTGGATGATGTACTTCAGGGTGTGTTTCTGATTCGGGAACTCACCGGCAAAACACTCGATTTTATCATGGGTTTTGGCGAGCGGTTTTCTGCGCTTATCCTTGCCTCACTGCTGAATAATCGTGGGGTGGAAACGCACTACACAGATACCCGCCCGATTATTAAGACAGACAACCATTTCGGAAATACCAGGGTAAAAACAGCCCAGACATTTCAAAATATCCGCGCCCATATCGAGAAGCACGATCATAATGTAATTCTTGCAACCGGCTTTATTGCGTCAACGGAGCAGGGTGAGTCTACCACATTAGGCAGGGGTGGTTCCGATTATACCGCATCCCTTTTTGGCGCGGCACTCCAGGCCGGTATTATCGAAATCTGGACGGATGTGGACGGGCTGATGACCGCCGATCCCCGAAAAGTAAAACATGCCTTTTCGGTTGATTATGCCTCGTATGAAGAGGCGATGGAGCTGTCACATTTTGGAGCCAAGGTCATTTATCCGCCAACCATTCAGCCCGCACTGAAATCGGAAATTCCAATCCGGATAAAAAACACATTCAAACCGAAACATCCCGGAACAGAAATTAATCGCGAAGCAAAAGGGATGAATGGTTCCATCCGGGGGATGTCATCCATCGAAAATATTTCACTGATTACGCTAAAAGGCAGCGGAATGATTGGAGTGGCCGGTGTATCGGCACGTGTGTTTGGCTCGCTTGCAAGGGTCGGGATTAATGTGATTCTAATCACGCAGTCATCATCAGAACATACCATTACGCTGGCGGTTCTTCCCGAGGATGCAAAAATGGCAAAGCGAGCCATCGGCGAGGAATTTTATGATGAGTTGTCGTCAGATATCATTGATGAGGTCAGGGTGGAAGAAGACCTTTCAGTGATTGCCGTTGTGGGAGATAACATGCGGCAGATTCCCGGAATTGCAGGGCGTGTGTTTAATGCACTGGGGCGCAACGGAATCAACATTGTGGCGATTGCCCAGGGTTCTTCTGAACGGAATATTTCGTTTGTGGTGGACATAAAAAATGAAAAAAAAGCGATGAACACTCTGCACGATGCTTTTTTCCTGTCAGGTGTGAAAACGATGAACCTGTTCCTGGTCGGAGCCGGACTGATTGGCAGCAAGCTGCTTGAGATAATTTCTGATCAGGCAGATGAACTGTTTAAGGAATATCAGATTGACATGAACCTGCGCGGTATAGCCAATAGCCGGAATATGCTGCTCAGCGAGGATGGAATATCACTTACAGGCTGGCCGGAAGATCTTGAAAAGAAAGGCGAAGAAACAGATTTAAAACAGTTTGTTGAGTGGATGAAAGTGATGAATCTTCCCAACAGCATTTTTATTGATTGCACGGCAAGTGCTGAAATTCAAACAGTTTATAAGGAGATTTTATCTGCCAGCATTTCGGTGGTAACTCCCAATAAAAAAGCCAATTCAAGCAGCCAGGAATTTTTTAATTCCCTGCACGAAACCGCCAGAAAACACAATGCCGCTTTCCGGTATGAAACCAATGTCGGGGCGGGGCTGCCGATTATCGGAACTATCAACGAAATGGTCACCACCGGTGATAAAATTTATAAAATTGAAGGTGTTCTGTCCGGAACACTCAGTTATCTTTTCAATACATACGACGGATCAGAGCCATTCAGCGAGCTTGTAAAACAGGCCAAAGAGAGCGGCTACACAGAGCCTGACCCGAGGGAAGATTTGAACGGCCATGACGTAGGGCGAAAACTGCTGATATTGGCACGTGTGGCCGGTTATAACCTGGAGTTTGATGATATTGACATTCAAAATCTGGTGCCTGAACAGGCCAGAAATGCGGGAAGTGTGGATGAGTTTTTCGGTAAACTGAAAAATCACAACCATGAGTTTGAAGCACTGGTAAAGGAAGCCCGGCAAACAGAAAAAAAATTATGCTATATTGCGCGATACCAGGATGGCGTGGCCAATGTGGCTTTGGAACAGATCGGGATAGACCATCCATTTTATAACCTGTCGGGTACGGATAATATCCTGGCGATTTACTCTTCTCATTATGATGAACATCCGCTCGTGGTGAAGGGTCCGGGAGCAGGCGCCGGAGTAACGGCTGCCGGAATTATTGCGGATATTTTGCGCGTGGCCGATACCAAAGCCTACAGCAACGCCGGATGGTGAACCATCAGAAAAATGGAAAATTTGACATCACAAAAAAAAATCAGAGCGTTTGCCCCGGCTACAGTTGCCAATGTGGGGTGCGGGTTTGATGTGCTCGGCTTTGCCATTCATGAACTGGGCGATTATGTAACGGCTTCCGTTTCGGAAACACCCGGTGTCCGGATTACATCCATCACAGGAGATGGTGGCCGGCTTCCGCTTGAAGCGGAAAAAAATACGGCAGGGCTTGCCGCTCAATCTTTGCTGAAAGAAGCCGGAAAAACAGACCTGGGTGTGGAACTGACGATTGAAAAAAATATGCCGCTGGGAAGCGGGCTCGGTTCAAGTGCAGCCAGTTCTGTGGCCTCGGTTGTGGCGGTAAACCGACTGATTGGCGATCCGTTTTCAAAAAGCGAACTGCTGCCTTTTTCGGTTGAGGGAGAACTGGCAGCAAGCGGCACCGCCCATGCCGATAATGTTGCGGCTGCTCTTTTTGGCGGGTTTATTCTGGTGAAAACTCACAATCCACCGGATGTGCTGTCCCTTCAAACACCGGAAAAACTGCATTGCACTATTATCCATCCCAAAATTGAAATTCAGACCAAAAACAGCCGGAAAATTCTGAGAAAAGAGGTTCCCCTTCAGAAGGCGGTCACCCAATGGGCAAATGTCGGCTCTTTGGTTGTGGGCCTCTACACGGATGATTACGATCTGATCGGCCGATCACTTCACGACGAAATCATCGAGCCGGTGCGTTCCATGCTGATTCCCGGTTTTAAGGAGATGAAAGCGGCCGCGCTGAAAGCCGGTGCACTTGGCTGCAGCATCTCCGGTTCAGGCCCTTCTCTGTTTGCACTGAGCACTTCCGAATTCCTGGCCAGAGAAATCGGAAAAAAAATGGGCACAGTTCTTGATGAAGTTGACCTGGAGTTCGACGTGCATGTATCGAAAGTAAACACCGTTGGCGCTGCCGTGGTAAGTGAATCATGAAATTTTTCAGTACAAATAAACAATCACCACTGGCATCATTTTTTGAAGCCATGCGGAATGGCCTGGCTCCCGATGGCGGCTTATATATGCCCGAATCAATTCCCAGGCTTCCGGATACGTTCTGGAATTCATTACCCAATCTGAGCTTTTCTGAAATTGCATTCCAAATGGCACGTCCATTTCTCGGGGATGAAATTGGTGAGGAAGAACTGGCAGGGGCTGTTGAAGATGCATTTAATTTCCCGGTGAAGATTCATTCACTTGACGGACAGGTTCACATCCTGGAGCTTTTTCACGGCCCAACACTCGCTTTCAAGGATTTTGGGGCACGGTTTATGGCCCGCTTGTTTTCCGTAAAAGCGCAAAAAGAGGAGCAGGATGTAACCATTCTTGTGGCAACATCGGGAGATACAGGCAGTGCTGTGGCTCATGGTTTTTACAAAGTACCCGGCATTAAAGTTTGTTTGCTTTATCCCGCCGGGAAAGTGAGCCGTTTGCAGGAGCAGCAAATGGCCACACTGGGAGAGAACATCACCACACTCGAAGTGGATGGTGTTTTTGATGATTGTCAGCGGCTGGTAAAACAGGCATTTGTAGACAAGGAATTGAACAGAGCCATGCAGCTCAGTTCGGCAAATTCCATCAATATTGCGCGGTTGCTGCCGCAGTCGTTTTACTATGCTTTTGCAGCGGGTGAACTTCAAAAACAGGGGATTTCAGCGAAACCGGCCTTTTCGGTGCCCAGCGGCAATTTTGGAAATCTGACCGGGGGCATTCTGGCCATGAAAATGGGATTGCCCGTTGCCCGTTTCATTGCTGCAACCAACGTGAATGATGTGGTGCCTGAATTTTTACATGGGTCGGAATTTTCTCCCAGAGATTCCATCCAAACCATTTCAAATGCGATGGATGTGGGAAATCCCAGCAATTTTGTGCGGATACAAGCTCTGTTTGAGAACTCAGACGATGCAATACGCCAAAACATCAAAGGCTATTCTTACAGCGATGAAATCACAAGAGAGGCCATTTGTGAAGTGTTTGATACACATAACTATTTGATGTGTCCGCACACTGCCATAGGCTATCGGGCTGCAAAGGAATTTATTCAAAAAAACAACTCCCCAAATCCGGTAATTTCACTTGCTACCGCACATCCCGTAAAATTCAGGGATGTGATTGAACCGGAAACCGGAACCACTATCGATGTGCCTGAACGGTTGGAAAAATGGCTGAAGAGAGAAAAAACCTCGATTCCCATCGGCAAAAGTTATGAAGAATTCAAAGAGTTTTTGATGAGGCGTTAATCAACGTACAACGGGCAGTTTACTCTACGAAGTTTTAACGTAGTAGTGCTTGCCCGTTACTCAGATGTTTATTTTCACCCACATTTTTACTATGGCTTAATCAAGCCGCCAAGCTCATCCTGCAATCAAATCAAAAGCCGTTCGATGACTTTCCCGGCCGGAGAAGCTCTCCGGCGTACGGTTTAGTGCTTTTCTGGTTCAAAACCCTTTTATTTACAAAGTATTAAGTAAGATAAATCCAGAAATCTTCAAACGTAATGCTTTTCCAGTTTGGGATTAAAATGGACTGTTCCGGAAAATGAGGCAACCCGGCGCATAGATTTCCTGTACAGATTAAATGAAAACCGGGTGATTGAAATCACTTGTTTTACATAGCAGTTTAATTACAACTGAATCAATCTTTCACTGCACCATTGCTTAAAGAAATTATCAAAGGATGCCGTAAATATCAAAAGCAGCTTTACGAAATGTTCTATGGCTATGGCATGAGCATTGCCCTGAGATATGGTAATTCCAGGGAAGAAGCAGTGGAAATATTGAATGACGCTTTTATGAAAGTGTTTGAAAATATTCGCAAATACGATTCAAAAAAACCGTTTAAACCCTGGTTTCGAAAAATTCTTGTAAACACTGCTATCAACCATTTCCATAAGAATAAAAAGGTGTACAAATGGGAAGATCTTGAACATGCAAAAAGCAAACTGGTGACCGAAGAATCTGTGATTAGCGGCATCAGTTATGATGAAATTGTGGAAATGGTTCAGAAATTGTCACCCGCATACAGAACCGTTTTTAACCTTCATGTGATTGAAGGTTTCAGGCATGATGAGATTGCCAAGCTGCTGGATATATCTCCGGGAACGTCCAAATCAAACCTTCACAAAGCAAAACAAAATCTGCGTGTGATGCTTGAAAAAACTATAACCGAAAAACCATCCTGATGGCTGACGAACACCAACATAATAATTTTCTTGAAAGGCTGTTTCAGCAAAAAGCCGGTGAGTTCGATATACCCTACAGGGAAGAAGACTGGAACAAACTGGAAAGAAAGCTTGAAATCAGCGATTTGCGGCGAAATTACCGCAAAAAAATTGCATTGCTTACGGCTGCTTCTATTTTGATCATTTCTCTTTTAGGATACTTTACATACAGTAATACCAGTAAAATCAATGAAATTGCCCGTCAAATTGAATCAACTGAAGAATCTGCGCGAGATTTAGAAACTCTTCGGGCCGATGATCTTATTGTAGCTGATGACATTGAGAGAGAAACGGTGGAAGATGCCGTTATTGGCCTTAACGAAGTAGAAATCGAATTGGCAGTAATCGAGCCTAATGATATAGTTAAATCTGACCCGGCTGATGAAAGCCATGCGCAGCGTGACCTTTTTATTCCTGGTGAACATGAAATTGAGCGAAGACAAGCTGATGCAGCCGGGTTTACCCAGCGCCATCCGGGTGCATTAGTTCCATATCCTGCAGAAGGCATAGCCAAAATTTCTGATGAGGATAGGAGCCCCTACCGGGCCGGAATCCATCCAACAGAAATTGAAGAAAAAGATGGCTGGCTCACCCTTCGGGATCTGCCTGAAGACACCGGAACTCGCTCTCTGGATCGATCGGGGTTTTCAGTGGGGATTCTGATTTCACCAGATTTGAGTGCTGCCGGCTCCCCCTCCGGTTTTCATGATCCCGGTTATAAATTCGGAATCACAACGGAATACAGTCTTAGTCCAAACCTGTCATTGTCCGGAGGTTTTGTCTTTTCAGATGTTCGATACACTGCACAAAGCGGGCAGTATAACCCTCCGGATTACTGGAATCAGGGAAATATGCCCATCGAGACAGAGGCAATTTGCCGGATTCTGGACATACCCATCACCCTGAAATACAACTTTCTGAATTTTGATGCATCCAGGTTTTTTGCTACAGCAGGCATTTCGTCCTACATCATGCTGAATGAAGATTATCGCTTTAGTTATGATCAGTATGATGGCCAATCCATTCAACAGTTAAATATTCGAAACGGCAGCCGGCACCTGCTGAATAATGCAGGTTTCTCCATTGGCTACGAAATAGATCTGCATCAGAATTGGAGCCTGAGAGCCGAGCCATTTATTAAAATTCCGCTTGGCGAAGTGGGATGGGGAAATGTGGAACTCTACTCTGTGGGCAGTTTTATTTCTGTCTATCTCAAACTTTGATGGCACAGGCTAACAAACCATACAACTACTAAAAAAGTAAATGTTATGATAAAATTAAGAAACAAAAAATCAGCCTTTTACATTAATGTATTCAAAAAATTTTCGCCAATTGTTTTGGTCATTGCAGCACTTATGCTGTATGGCTGCAGTGACAGCAGTACCGGAGCGAATGGCAGCAGCCCTGGAAATGGTGCCGGAAACGGTGGCGAAGAGATTGGTACAGAACCAACATTTAACAATGTATCTCAAATTTTTTCATCAACCTGTGCGCCGTGCCATATTAATGCGAGCGACAGCGGTGTCCGGCTCGACAGTTATGAAAATGTGATGAACAGTGTGGGCGATCAGTATGGCATTTTGGTTGTTCAGCCCGGAGATGCTAACGGAAGCCCTCTTGTTGATAAAATAGAATCATCCAATCCGCAATTTGGAGTGCGCATGCCGGAGAACGAATCCCCGCTGTCTTCTGCAAGAATTAATCAGATCAGAACCTGGATAAACGATGGTGCGGAAAACGGTTCAAATGGAAACGATGAAGATGATAACGGGGGATCTGATTATTAATGAACAGATTGTACCTATGAAGTTTCGTACTGCACTATTTACAGTTGTTTTTTTCTTGTTGCATACCGTTACATACGGTCAGGTTTTTAAAACCGATTCCGGCCTGGCAAAATTCACATCGAGTGTTCCCCTGCATGAGTTCAAGGGAACATCCTCTTATTTGATTGGAATGGTTGATTTCGATGAAAACCTGGTCGATTTCTATCTCGACTTGGAAACACTGAAAACCGGCAACAGCCGCCGCGACAGAGACATGTACAATACTTTGAATGTAGAGGAATACCCATTTGCCGAATTTACCGGCAAACTGGATACACCATTTGATTTCAGTTCTAATGAGAAGCAGCAGGTTATCGTCAGTGGTGAATTTACCATTCACGGAATTTCCTGTGAAATGACCATCAAAGGCTCATTGCAAAAACAAAATGGTATACTTTTGCTTGAAGCTGAATGGGTTCATGATATAACCGACCATGATATTGAACCGCCGGGCATCCTTTTTTACAGAGTGCGGGATGAAATGGATGTAAGGATTGAGGCCACATTAATAAATTCTTCAGATTAAAGTTCTCAAAAATTGTCAGAAAACTGCCAAAAGATAAAAATCATGAAAAATATCATTCACAAAACAGGCTGGTTAGTTGCAGCTTTATTACTCTTTCTGATGATTCCTGATGGCGCCCAGGCACAACTTGAGCGTGAACGGGTTGTTGAGGACAGGCCGGTGGAGTTTGTGTTTTGGGCTCCGACAAATATCGGGCTTAGCACTGTGCAAAATCCATCAGCAAAAAATCTGAACACGACAGTTTTACATACTTTTGGACTTATAAACGGGGGGATTGACCGCTTTTTTGGCCTTGACGACGGCGCCAATACACGACTCGGCCTCGATTATGGCATTACCGATCGGTTTTCAATGAGTGTTGGCAGAATGACCTTTCAAAAAGTGGTGGATTTTCAAACCAAAGTAAATATTCTTCGCCAAACCAGAAGCGGAAGTACACCGATTGAGCTTGCCGTAAAAGGATCCATGGGAATAAGTACACTATCCGGGATAGGTCTCGAATTTTCCGACCGCCTCAGTTATCTCGGTTCGCTGATGATTGCCAGAAAATTCAACCGTTTCAGTTTTCAGCTATCACCGATGATCGGTTATTTTAACAGGGTAGTATTGGAACAAAACCCCAACAGGTTAATAGGGCTGGGTATGATTGCGAATTATGAATTGAACGACCGGTTTGCTCTCAGTGCAGAATATTTGCCGGTATTGGGAGACCGTTTTCAGGAAACATACGATACAATGGGTATTGCACTGAATATTGATACCGGCGGGCATGTTTTTCAGGTATTTTTAACCAGTTCGCAGTTTCACAACGAACAATATATCATGGCAAACAACCGCGATCGATTCTGGGACGGCGATTTCCGGTTTGGTTTTAATATCCACCGGGTATTTGGATTAAGCGGCAGGTGATTTCAAAAAAAAATCGATACCGAGGCAACCACAAGCTTAAATTTGCTGTACTTAAGAGTGAACTGCAGACAATCTCAATATGCTTAAAACCCAAAATTCAGAATAAAAATTATGTTATTCTCAAATTTCAGAATCACTGCTTCAAAAAATCACTACACAAGATATTTATTTATGATGTCAGTTTTGGTACTGCTTACCGCCGGGCTTATTGCCTGCAGTGATTCGACCGACTCTGGTTATAATGATGTGAACGGTAATGATACCAATGGTGAACCAGCAAGTGATGAAGTTTGGATGGAAGGCATGACATTTAATCCCGGCAACAGAACAATTGATGCCGGAACAACGATTACATGGATCAATAATAGCAACGAAGTTCATACCGTAACCAGCGGAGAGAACGGGCAGCATGATGGTGAGTTTGACAGTGGAAATATTTCACCGGGGGAAGAATTTACACACACTTTTGAAGAGCCGGGAGAATATTCATATTTCTGTGTGCCTCATGTAAATCAGGGTATGATCGGAACAATTACGGTTGAATAAAAAAGAGTTCTTAATAAACTCTCATAATCAATCTTGTTTTGTGCATTGCATGAGCTAAATTCGATAGATCTATGATCTGAATAATAGCTTTGGGATTTCTTCATTCAGCAAACCATGTCCAATCCCTTCGATTCTATTCATTGCTTTTACCAATTAAATCGGCTCGGGATTTTTTGGTTGCTTCGCTAATCCCCGGGCTGCGTTCGGGTTCAAACGCCATAGCGTTTTTCACCCCTCACTGACCCGGGGCTATGATGTCGTCCGCTCCTATCGGAGCTTGATGATGCTCTCATCATTGACTTACACAGTGAATTTGCGGATTTGGTTTGATATATAGACCGAAAAAATCCCGGCAGGGATGGCCGATATTATAGCCCCGGGTGAAGCGGCTATCAGAATTGCGAAGCAAGAATGATGGAGCGCAACCCGGGGGAGATTAGAGCAACAAGATAAGACCCCGAGGCATTGAGCCTGTGAAAGCCCTAAAATATATTCGAGGGGTTGCCGGGAAATACTCTCCAAGGTAAACCCGAACAGATTTTAGTTCAAATTTGGTGGCTAATCCCATTTGGGAAGAAGTTACCATTAATGGGATTACATGACCCAATTTAAAAATTGCATTCTACAAAACTATTGATATCATTGTATCCAAATTTGTAGCATCGACGACGAGCAAAAAGGAAAAATGGTTCTTATTAAACTCTCATAATTAATTTAAACGCGTTGCAGTTCAATGCTTTGCTTTGGTTAAGCAGTTAATTCCAGCAGGTTTCCTTCGGGATCTTTTATGACGCTTTCATAGTAACCGTCACCGGTGGTGCGTGGCTGGCTTACCACTTCGAAGCCATCGTCATGAAGCTCTTCTGTGAGCACATCAACCTGTTCTTCGTTGCCGAGCGAAAATGCGATGTGTGAAATTCCCAGCGTATCAGCAGAGATATTTTTCTTCAGCACATCCGGGCGGTGCATAATTTCAAGCCTTGCTCCATCAGAAAAATGCAGGAAATAGGATGTGAAGTTTTTAGCCGGATTGTGATATTTCTCTCCTGCCTGTGCCCGAAAGTAATTTTCATAAAACCGTTTCATCCTTTCGAGGTCGTTTACCCAAATAGCGATGTGTTCAATTTTCATGACGGTTGGATTTTGCTGAAGCTGGTTGATGTATGATGATACAGAAAAAACATCGTATATTTGTGGTTTCATTCAATCAAAATGAAAAGCTGCTATTAATTCGATTCAGAACTAACCAAAATTTTAGTTTCCCTGATGAAGCCCGAATTTGTCTATTTCGACCTCGACAATACCCTGTTAGATCACACCTCAGCCGAGGAGGCAGCCCATGAAGAAATCTATCAAACTTACCCCGATTTGCAGAAGGTAACCTTAGAAGCTTGGCTGCAAACCTATAAAGAGATCAATGGGGAATTATGGTTGAAATATCAAAAAGGAGAAGTGGATCGCCATGAATTGCACTACTCCCGATTCAGCGACAGCATGGCAATACTTGGCATTCGAAACGGGCACAGCGAAGAGATCGGGGCAAACTATATGCAAATTTACCGCAAGCACTGGCACTGGGTTGAAGGAGCGAAAGAGGCCCTGGAAAGTGTGGCGGAACGATACCCCGTGGGTTTTATCACAAACGGTTTTCAGGAAACACAGAGAAAAAAGATCGAATACCTGGGACTGGACAAATTCAGCGATATTTTTATAATCTCGGAGGAAATCGGGGTGATGAAACCTCATCCGAAAGTGTTTGATCAGGCCACGGAAAAATCGCACACAGAGCGAAACCGGATTCTATATGTGGGGGATTCCTACTCTTCCGATATCATCGGAGGCAGAAATGCGGGGTGGAGAACTGCCTGGTATACCGCTTTCATGGATGAAATAGATGAAAATCGAACGGCGGATTTTATTTTTGATGAATTTCCCAGCCTGGTCAATTATCTGAATTCATAAAAATCGGCACGGATTTCTGTCGTCTCATCATCCACGGGAATTTCAGAGGCTGAACCATCCGGCCAGCGAATCTCGATAAATTCAGGTGTTTTGGCTTTTCCCAGCACTTTCACAAAGCTGTTTTGTGATCTGTAGCCTGCTCCGGCCTGGATTTCAGTTACCGGCCCCCTGGTTCCATCGCTGTATTTCAGGTTGATGTGTGCTCCGATTGCCGATGGATTTTCACGGCTTCCGGTCAGCAGCACCCGGATTCCGGGCTTTGCCTTTTCATTCAGAAGCAGTTTGGTTTGATAGGCATTTTGTCCGGCAACTATGTCCAGCTTTCCATTTTGGTTGATGTCTGCCATAGCCGCACCGCGCTGTTCTCCGTAAATTTTAATTCCGGATTCCTGGCCCGTCATGGCAGCCAAATTCCCGGTTCCGTCTCCGGTAAGCAGCAAACCGCGCCCGGCATCGTTTCTCGGGATATCTTCCCTGTAGGCAAAATAATTTTGAGTGATGAACAGATCCTGGTTTCCATCACCGGTAAAATCACCAATAAGCGGCTGAAATGCGGGAGCAAACTGCGCTTTTTCCGGCAGTAAAGTTGGTGTAAACGAACCGTCATCATTCTGTAAAAACAACATGTGGCTGTAGGTATCGGCCGTTGCCTGGTCATAGCGGTCAAGTGAATGCCCCAGAATTTCTTCGAGTGATGATGTTGCGTAGTGCTGAAATGACCGAACACGGCTGCCAACAAATGGCGGATATTGAGCAAGAAACTGCAATCCCCGGCGGGGAACTATATCGCCAACGTCTTCAGAGTAATAAGCCTCAATCAGGTCAATATATCCATCCAGGTTCATATCCCGGTAGAAGATGTGATTGCTGCCGTCATCGGTGAAAATAAATTCATGGTTCTTGCCCCAATTCAGTGCAACAATATCAAGCCTGCCGTTTCCGGTAAAATCTCCGGTGGCAACACTGTTCCACCAGCCGCGGTAGGCATCAAAACCAAAATCGGAGGTAATTTCTCTGGCCGTTTTATCCTGCCATTCAAAAACCCGGATTGTACCCCAGAATTCAGACAGTAGAAGTTCGGGGCGGCCGTTTCCGGTGATATCACTGAACACCGACCCGGAAATCAGGCCAACATTTTCAAACGGTGAATTTTCAATATCGAAGAGCTCAAAGTGTTCACCCCGGTTGATGTATAATCTGGAGGAAGCCGGTTCGGGATAACGTCCCGGATTCACCGTTCCGGCCATGAACAGGTCGGGATATCCATTCCCGTTAAAATCTGCGAGGGAGAAGGTGCCCGCTGTTGACCTCATGCCCTCAAATGTCTGCACCAGTGATGCTCTGTTCTGTTCTATGATGAAATATTTCGCTGAGTGCATCTGTCGGGAGCCGGACTGATAATTCGAAAACCCGATGATCAGATGCGTTCGGCCATCGAGATCGGTCCATCCTGCGGTTGAAGCTTGTTCAAGTCCGTCCTCTGGTAATCCATCGATAATAAGTTCATTCCACCGATCGCCATCCTGCGAGCTAAAAACAGAAAGATTTTCACCGCCGGAATTGGTGATGATAAGTTCATCTCTTCCGTTTTGGGTGATGTCCAAAAACGAGATTCCCGGCCCGGATCGGCTCAGTTTTTTTGAAAGCAGCGGCTGCCTGTCCATATCGTCAAAATCGTTTTGGCTGTGAGTATGGCCGAGCAGGTGAGATGCATCCCGGAAATGCTTTGCTATCGGCTGCTCAGATTCTTCTTCCGTATCTCTGAATTCCGCCCCGGATTGATGAATCTCGTAGATACGATCAGAGATCACACCGTTGATGATGCTTTCTCTGCCATCCGGCCAGCGGATTCGAATGGTGTGCTCATTCCCGGAAGTTGCGGCAAAAAAGAATGTTTTTTGATTCGTTGAGAGGTATCCGTCGCCTCCGGTTACCCATTTATCCTGAGTGACCGGCCCGCCTTCGAGTGTAATTTTTGACCCGATGCCTCCCGTATTCGGAACATCACCCGTAAGGCGAATGGCAATCCTGGGTTTGTTCGAACGGTTCATGAAAATAGCAGCTTCTGCCCCCAGCCTGTTTATGACAAGATCGGGGTAGCCGTTATTATTCAGGTCGGCTACAGCAAAACCGTGAGAAATATCGAGGTCTTCAAATCCCCACTCCGTACTTACATTCGAAAAAGTAAGATCGCCGTTATTTTTGAATGCGGTATTTTGGTTGAGCAGCCTTGTGTAATAGAGCATTTGCCGCTCCATATCCATCTGTCCGGCATTGATTCGCGACCGGATGAAGTGATTGGCATCCGAATCCTGAACGTCCAGGTAGTGGCCGTTGGTGATCAGAATATCTTCGTATCCATTCAGCGTAATGTCCAGGAAAAGTGCAGACCATGACCAGTCTGACCGTCGCACGCCTGCATATTCCGAAATTTCTGCATAGGTGCCATCTCCATGGTTCAGAAACAGTGTATTGCCGAGATATTGCGGACGGTTATCAATCACGCCAATGGGTTGCGGTGAAGGTGCCATGGTGCTCATCTGCCTGTGGCGCAGTGTGTGAGATGGGCTAAGCATCTCAATCACAAAAAAATCGCGATAGCCGTTACGGTTGATGTCGGAAAAATCCACAGCCATTGAAGAGAGACTGCTTTTTCGCATGGCAAGTGCAGTCAGTGCCCTAAAAGTTCCGTTGCCCTGGTTGAGCCAGATTCTGTCATCCGACTCAAAATCGTTGGCCACATAAATATCCGGCAGGCCGTTTTGGTTGATGTCATCAATTTTTGCATGCAGCCCCCAATCGGGCAGAACTTCTGTGATTGGATCTCCGTCTTCATCCAAAAAAATACCGGATGTCAGATCGGCTTTTTCAAAACGTCCGTTGCCATCATTGAAAAAGATCAGGTCAGGCTCACCGGTTTCAAACCAGAGCAGAAACTGATTTCGCTGGTCGAGCAGATAGTGTTCTTCAAATTTTGGCCGCAACTGAAAAACTCCGTCAACTTCCTGCACTATATGACTAAACTCTTGCTCATCAGGATAGATATCCCGCACGGATCGTTCTTTGTAATTTACAATGTAGAGATCCAGCGCCCCGTTGCCGGTCAGATCTCCCGCAGCAATGCTGGTGCTCCCGTAATTTTTTTCGGTTTTCAGGGCATCTGCCTGCTCTTCAAAAACTCCTTCTCCATTGTTAAAAAAGAGCCGGTTAGGCCCGTCGATAGAAGTTACAACAAGATCGAGGGTGCCATTTCCATTGAGGTCGGCCAGCAGAGCCCCGGTTGAGAATTGACCATCCAGGGCCAAACCGGCTTTTTCTGTGATATCGCGAAACTGAAATCCGCCGAGATTTTCATATAAAATATTCGGCCCGTCAAGTGCGGTAAAGTAAATGTCAGGAAAGCCGTTGCCGGTAACATCACCTACAGCGACTCCCGAACCGTTCAGCAGGTTGCGATTGTATGCGATTTGATCATCCGTCAGCCGGTTAAAAAAGTCAACTCCTGTTCGCTGGTGTGAGAGCTGATTAAACCCGTCACTGCCCCTTGAAAAAGTGGGAAGTTCTGCCCAGCGGTATCCGTCGGCTTCATTCCACTCGTATTGATGAACCTCCAGTGTAGTATCCGGCCTGCAAGACGGTAATAGAAGTGTGAGAGAGAAAAAAATTATGGCCAGAGTTGCGTTTATGCCAGTAAACTCAAAATTTTGCCGCATTTAGTAAAATATTGCAAATAAAAAGATGATTTATGTTAATCGGTGTAAATATAATCAATTATTGGATGCAGAAAACCGGAATCACAAATTGCTGAAGATTTAAAAAAAATTGTTATTCACTATTTGAATTTATGAGAGGGATTCATGAATAACTGCGTTCCACTGCCCCCCGTGGTTTATCTTTTTTGAACTACTGTTAAGTCAATTATAGATTGGCAGCTTGGAAAGACTTCCGAAGTCTTTCTGATTTTAATAAAATATTGACCAATTTTATCTTTCAAACCTATTGATAACAACCATGAAGACTTCGGAAGTCTCATATGACCGATATTCAATAGTTGACACAACACTACGGTCTGATGAGTACAATGAAAATTGCAAAGAAAACATGAAGAAAAACCACCGCAGCACAACTCGATGAATGAATCAACCTGAATTGGATAGAATTTGAAATGAATTATCAAAGAAATGCTCACGATCATTTTGTATTTTTCGGGCTATTCATTTTATCAACTTTCAACAGATTCAAATGTCAAAAATTACCGCACAGGAACCCGTAGTAAACCTTGAACTTGCACTCGATCACGGCCTGAATGAAGAAGAGTACGAAATGATTAAAAACTTTCTTGGCCGCACGCCTACATTTACAGAACTGGGTGTTTATTCGGTGATGTGGAGCGAGCACTGCTCATATAAAAACTCCATTCTTGAAATTAAAAAACTGCCCCGCGAGGGAGAGCAATTACTGGTTGGTGCCGGTGAAGAAAACGCGGGGCTTGTGGATATCGGCGACGGGCTTGCCTGTGCATTTAAAGTGGAAAGCCACAACCACCCGTCGGCCATTGAGCCGTACCAGGGAGCAGCAACCGGAGTGGGCGGCATCCACCGCGATATTTTTACAATGGGGGCCCGGCCGGTTGCTTCACTGAATTCTCTGCGTTTTGGTGATATGAGCAATCCCCGGGTGCGCTATTTGCTCGACGGTGTGGTGCGGGGAATCTCTGATTATGGAAATTCTTTCGGAATCCCGATGATTGGCGGTGAGATCTATTTTGATGAATCATACGAAGGAAATCCGCTTGTGAATGCGATGAGTGTGGGAATTGTGAAAGTGGGAGAGACAGCCTCAGCCATAGCCACCGGAACCGGAAATCCTGTTTTGATTGTGGGATCGAGCACCGGCCGTGACGGTATTCATGGGGCCACGTTTGCATCGGAAGATATCAGCGAAGAGAGCGAAGCCAAACGCCCGAGTGTTCAGGTGGGCGACCCATTCACCGAAAAACTCCTGCTCGAAGCCAGCCTCGAGGCTCTGAAAACCGGCGCGGTTGTTGGGATGCAGGATATGGGCGCAGCCGGAATTGCCTGTTCGTCATCCGAGATGGCAGCCAAAGGCAAGCAGGGCATGAACCTTGATCTCGATAAGGTGCCGATGCGCGAAGAGGGAATGACCGCCTACGAACTCCTCCTGAGCGAGAGCCAGGAGCGGATGCTGGTGGTAGCCGAGAAAGGCCGCGAACAGGAGATTATTGACGTATATGAAAAATGGGATCTAAACGCGGTGGTGATCGGCGAAGTGGTTGATAATGAATATGTAACCTACTGGAAAGATGGTGAGGTCAAAGCCAAAATTCCGGCCGATTCACTGGTTCTTGGAGGTGGCGCCCCGCAATATGTGCGTGAAGCTGAGCGACCCAAATACCTGGATGAAGTCCAGGCATTTGACACCGGCAGCCTCGATCATCCGGACGACCACAATGATATTTTACTGAAATTGCTGCAATCACCCAATGTTGCCTCAAAAAGATGGGTACACGAGCAGTACGATACCATGGTGCGAACCAATACCGTAAATGCTCCCGGCGCCTCCGATTCGGGACTGATTCGGATCAAAGGTACCAATAAAGGCCTGGCAGCAAAAACGGATTGCAACGGACGCTATGTTTACCTGAATCCTCGAAAAGGCGGGCAAATTGCCGTCGCCGAATCGGCAAGAAACGTGGTATGCAGCGGAGCCAAACCGGTGGCAATCACCAATTGTCTCAATTTTGGAAATCCATACAAACCAGAAGTTTACTGGACATTTAAAGAGGCGCTCGGCGGAATGGGGGATGCCTGCAGGGCACTGAATACACCGGTAACGGGTGGCAATGTCAGTTTTTATAACGAAAATCCGAAAGGCGCCATTTTCCCGACACCGGTTATCGGAATGCTCGGAATTGTGGAAGATGTGGAAAAACACCGGATGACTCCCGAATTCAAAAATGACGGAGATGTGGTTTATTACATCGGTGCTAAACGCAGCGGGCTGGGAGGATCGGAATATCTGAGAGCTATTCATGGTTTAACCACAGGAGATGCTCCCGATATCGATCTGGATTTTGAAGTAAAACTGCAGAAGTTTCTTTTAAAGATGATCAGGAATCAGAAAATTAATGCTGCGCATGACGTATCGGACGGCGGACTGGCGGTGACTCTCGCTGAAATGGCAATATTTTCAGGCAAGGGTGCGGCACTTTCACTGAAAGGCCTTGAAGGATCCGAACACGAAGTACTCTACAGCGAAGCTCAGTCGGGAGTGGTGGTAACAGCCGGTTTTGAGCAGTCTCCAGACTTTGAAAAGTTAATTTCCGAGAGCGGTATACCTTATCAAACCCTGGGAGTGGTTGGGGGAGATGACCTGATGTTGGATTCGGGAATCCAGCTTTCGATAACTGCTTTGAAAAAGGCATATGAATCTGCCATTCCAAAGGCGATGGAGGCTAAATAAGCAGGGTGCAGGGTACAGTTGTCGAGGTGATGCAGTGTTGCGCAAATGTAGAGGTGGCTGGTTACTGGTTGCAGGTCCTCCGTTGTCTGGATCTCCCTCGTGAATTGAATTCGTCAGTTGGACAAATGCAGCCGACAGACGAAATAGCCCAAAATCCAAGCCCGGAGAGGGTGCCAGCATTCAGCCCAGGGCAGAGTGAGTATAGCGAGCGCCGCCCTGGGATAAAGTGAAGGCAAATAAGGCTCCGAGCTTACCAACATTGAAAAAGTTTGAATTTATTCGAGGAGTTGTGGATAGTTATTTTGATTGGAATACCGATCGAAGATCATCTTTGGGTTTAACCGCCCCGATGCAATACAAATCGGGACAGGCAGTGTTGCGCAGAGGAGTTCGCAAAGGGCAAAGAGTTTTTTTCTTAAAGCTAAGTTTGGTATTGTGTTCTCTGCTTTTTTGATGTTTTTGTTAAACTGTTAAACTACTGAACTGATGTTTGGGCAGTTTGAATCGGCCTTATGATGACCAATAAATCAGAATTCGAATAATAGCAGAAGCAAAACAGGTTATGGAGTGTGGATTGTGGTGTGCGGGTTGCTATGAGACAAAAAAAAATCGTATATCGTGTATCGTGTATCGCAAATCGTATATCTAAAAGGCTCAAGACGCAGGGTACATGGACTCAGGACTGAAGACTCATGACTCACCCTGCACCCTGCCCCTTGCTACTTGTACTTATGATTCCACCAGTCAGGCTGGCCTTTCAGGTATTTATCAAACCAGGCGAGGATGCTTTCTTTCCAGAGTTTGTACTTGGCGTAATCCACAATGTGATGATCCTGTTCATCAACAGCAACAAATGCTGTCTCCTTCTCAAGGAGTTTCAGAGCGGTGTACATCTGGAGGCTCTCACCTGCCGGCACGTTGGTATCCTGCATGCCGGTTATAAAAAGTAACGATGTTGTTACCTGGTCGGCCGAATAAAGCGGGCTTTGCCCTACGTAAATATCTTCGCGGTTCCATGGAAATGAATTGGCGGTAGCGATCGCACTGTACTGGAATCCCCAAAAACCTTCACCCCAGTAGCTGGCAATGTTGCTTATTCCTGCATGACTCACCCCGGCAGCAAACATATCCGTCTCCGTCATCAACAGCATGGTCATAAATCCGCCAAATGATGCCCCGATCGCTCCTACACGGCCAGGGTCGGCATAGGGATGGGCATCCAGGAATTTGTTTACTCCTTCGATGATCTCTCCGGATACAATCTTTCCCCAGTCGTTCACATGCAGTGCAGAAAACTCCTGTCCGTATCCCGTTGCACCGCTTGGCTGCATCACATAAACAATGTAGCCTTTTGCAGCATAGAGCTCTTTCGGATATCGCCCGCCAAAATCACGGCTCACCGGCACCGTGCCTCCATAGTAATAAGAGATTACCGGATACTTTTTATCAGGATCGAAATTGGGCGGATAGTACACATAACCGTCAATTTCCCTGCCCTCCTCGGTGGTGAAACTCCAGACCTTGTCTTCTCCAAATTGCACACCCCGGAAATGATCTTCTCCCGGATCACGCAAAAGCTGGGTGCGGTCGCGCCGCAGGTCAAGCGTGTAAGCGATCACCGGCCTCGAGATACCGCTGCCGCTGAAAACTGCCGTTTTTCCGTCCCTGGAAATGGATACCTGGTTAATCACATCCGTTGGAGTCTCAATTTTGTTGTAACGGTCGCGTCTCACATCATAACGATAGAGATTGCGATATGAGCGATCAGTAGTTGTGAAATAGACGGTATTTGAATCCACTCCCCAGATTACCTGGTTAATGGCTGGATCAAACTCACGCGTTACCGGCTTTATATCACGGGAAGAAATATTATACAGATAGGCCTGCGTGTCGTAGTCATTGGCCACCATGTCATCCGGCACATTTGTGCCCAGATCGCCAAACATTGAGGGGCCGCCGGTAAACAGAATCGACCGGCCGTCGGGTGAAAATTGTCCGCTTCCTCCAAATGGTTTTGTAAAGAGAGAGTCGGTTTCCAGGGTTTCAATAGTCAATGTACGATATTCGGTTACTGAATAAGGGCGCACCGAGTAGTCAGTATGTGATCGTGAGAAGAGTACTTTCTTGCCATCCGGGCTGATATCGTGCAGCGAAGTGGTCAGTTTGCCGGCAGTCAGCCTCCGGGTGGTTCCCTCCGGCACATTCAGCTTATAGAGAAAACTTCGCGTGAAATGCCACGGACGCCGTTCTTCCAGGTCATCAAGCAGACGAACTCCGGTTTGATCAGCATCGCGCCGCTCATTAATAGAATAGATAATGAAATTTCCTTCGGGCGACCATCGGTAGCTTGCAAAATCGGAAACCTCTTTCAGTAAACGTTTTTGAGTTCCCGTTTCAAGGTTGGCAAGCCAGAGAGATGTATTTCCGTTTACTGATTCCGTGTAAGTAAACGTTTTGCCTTCAGGCGCCCACTGTAAACTTCCAAAATCTTTGCCTCCCCTGTATTCACGGTAGAGTGACCCGTCGGAAGTGTTACGAATTTCCAGCCAGGAATCTCCCTGTCCGTCGGGCGGCGCGGGTTCACTAATGCGCATCGCTGCCAGTTTACCATTGGCCGAAATTGCGAGACTGCCAAGCTGCGGTTGATTTGCAAGCGTTTCAAGATCCAGTTTGCGTTTTGGTTTGAGTGATTGTGTGAGAGCTGCATCGTTATTTTCGGTAAAACTGCCGGTTATCGTCCAGGCTGCATCAATCCCGGGGTTATAGAGTGATTGCACAACCACAGTGTGTTTACCGTGAAGCAGCGTTAATTCCTGCGAATGGCTGCCGGGGTCCGCATCTGACTCCTCGCTGCTGCTTTTTACCCCTTGTTGGTTTCCGTTCACATAAAGTACAAACGGATGCCGGCTGCTGATTTTCAGTGTTGTTTTTGCAAACCGGTCATTTTCCAAATAGAAAGACGCCCAGCCATAGGCAGGTTTATCCGGATCATCCGCTGCAAAATTGGCAGTGGATTGCGATCGCCAGTTCAGCGATCTGTCAGCCGACCAGTGAACTCTCTCTCCTTCTTCAGGCATCCAGCCTGAAATATTTACCGGATTGTAAGTAAGAAGGTTGTTCAGGTCAAAAGTTTCATTTCTTACATTCGAAACATCGTGCCAAATGGGAAGCTGAGTCTGCACAGGGCCCAGCAAAAGCCAGTTTTCGATAGTGGTTTCATCGTTATTTCCATTTTCCAGAGCCTGAAGATCCGCTACAAGAAAAATCAGAAGAATGATTGAGATCGGAATCAGTAAAAATCGTTTGAGCATGCAATTGTGAATTTTTGAAGGGTTAACTATTTCTGAACAGACAGCCTGTAAAATAGAAATTCCCTGTTATTTGAGAAATGTTTTTTGGACATGCCGGATCGGAAAAACCTCCACTCTGATGAACGTTTTTGATTGAATACTGTTTAGTTGATACGTTTATAATCAATGCCTTTGCAATTTTTGAACATAACAGAAAAAGTAACATGAATTGCAATAGCAAAATCATCAAAAAATAAGAAATGAAAAATCAGAGTGTATTAATCACAGGCGGAACAGGCGGAATTGGCCATGCTTGTGCTGAACAGTTTTTAAAGGCAGGTGCCAAAGTTACTATAACCGGACGAGATCAAACCAAACTGGACAAGCTGGTGTCTGAACTTGAACAAAATGGAAGAAACGTTTCAGGCATAAAAGTCGATGTTACTGACAGCAAATCCGTTTCAGAAATGGCGGAGAAAGTGATTGAAAATCATGGGGGAATTGATGTTTTAGTGAATGCATTCGGCACTGGAATGATTCAGCCGCTGCACGATATCGATCCGGTTGAAGCTGCAAATGTACTGAATGTAAATATTCTGGGTACATTTTTAGTTACTCAGGAGGTGACACGCCATATGGCTTCAGCAAAAAAAGGAAATGTCATCATGTTCCCGGGAATTCTGGGTAAAACTGTCATGAAAAATACTTCAATCTATTCAGCCTCGAAGTATGCTGTTACCGGTTTTACCAAAGCTCTGGTTGAAGAACATAAACGCACCGGTATTCGGTATTCGCTGTTTTATCTTGGAGGAGTAGACACCCCTTTCTGGGATAACCAAAACGTGAATATGCGTGTTCAAAGAGATAAAATGCTGACCGCAGATGAAGTGGCAAAAGCTGTTTTTTACGCAGCACTGCAGCAGGGCGATTCGGTATTGAGTGAATTGGTTCTCCAGCCCGAGTCACACCAAATGATCTGAGGTGAATTCAACTGGCTGTCCGGGTATCAAATAATTTGGATCCGGAACTGTAAGTTATCAACAGAAATTAACTCATTGAGTAGCCTTTGTGAGCAAGGCGTTTTCCGGTATCATCGTAGGCTTCTTTCTCTTCTGGAGCCCAGGTTCCCAGCCCGTCAACGTATCGGTTAAACATGCAAAATGCGGCGGCAATCAAAACCGTATCATGAATTTCCCGGTCTGTTGCCCCTTCTTTACGGGCATTATCGATGTCATCTTCGGTAACTCTGTTGCCATTAATCTGCACTTTTTTGGAGAGGCTCAGCAGGGCGCGCAGTTTAGGGGTGATGTCCTTGTTTTTAAATCCGTTTTTTATTTCATCGAGCAGATTTAAATCTCCGTCCAGATGGTGTGCTGCTGCAGCACCGTGTGAGGAATGGCAAAAATGGCATTCGTTTTGATGTGAAACATAGGAAGCGATAATTTCCCGTTCGGCCGAAGTGAGTGTTGAGGGCCCTCTTAGTAAAGTCTCAGCCAATTCACCAAGAATTTTGGCTGTATCCGGCCGGTATTGCATCAGGCCGATGATTCCGGGCAGATCATTGTCCAATTTAATGTAAGACATAAGGTTGTAATTTAGTTGTTTAAGGTGGTGGTATAAATAACACAACTTTTTTTTAACTCACAATCCGCCAGGAATATGGACAGAAAAATTTCGCCGATCTGTTTTTTAAGTAGTGCTGAGCTGAAGCCCATTGGCTGAATCGGCCACTTCCAGGCAGCTATTTCTCAGAATCTCAATACCGTCGTCAATTTGATATTTTTGAACAGTTAGCGGTGGCCTGAATCTGATGCTTTTTGTGCCGCAGCCAAGAATCATCAAACCGTTTTTAAAGCATTCTTTTCGAACGGCATCACGGGTTTCGGTGTCGGGCAAATCAATTGCACAGAACAATCCTTTACCCCTGGCATTGGAGAAGAATTCAATTTCTTCAGAAATGTCCAGCAGTTTTTGATGCAGATAAGCCCCGGTACTCTTAGCATTTTCAATAAGCCGGTCTTCCTCAATCACTTCCAGAATTCTTTGGAAACGGGCCATATCAACCAGGTTTCCTCCCCAGGTTGAGTTAATTCGCGATGGCACTTTAAAGCAGTTGGTTTCAACTTCATCAATCCGGCGGCCGGCAAGAATACCGCAAACCTGCGCCTTTTTGCCGAAGGCCAGAATATCCGGCTTTACGTAATATTCGTGAGCCCAGAATTTTCCGGTCAGACACACACCGGTCTGCACTTCATCATAAATAAACAGGGCATCGTATTCATCGGCCAGATCCCTCAGCGCCTGGTGAAATTCAACACGGAAATGGTTATCGCCGCCTTCACCCTGAATCGGCTCCAGCAGAATACAGGCGATATCATCCTTATTCGTTTCAAAATATTGACGAGCCTGAGCGAGCGCCAGTTCTTCCTCCCGAATCACTTGTTGCAGGTTGTTCTCATTCAAAGGAAAATGAATTGCGGGATTGTGGATTCGGGGCCAATCGAACTTCGGAAAATATTTGATTTTATTTTGTTCAGTGTTGGTTAGAGACAGCGTATAGCCGCTTCGCCCGTGGAACGCCTTGTCTAAATGGAGAACTTTATGCCCCTTTTCGGTGCGGTATCCTTTCTGGAAATTCTTTTGAACTTTCCAGTCGAAAGCAACTTTCAGGGCGTTGGCAACAGCAAGCGCACCACCCGATACAAAGAAAGCATAGGGCAGATAATCGGGGATTCCCATTCTGGAAAAAGCATCCACAAATTCGGCCATTTCTTGCGTATAAACATCCGAGTTGGAAGGTTTGTTGATAGCAACCCGGCCCAGCTTCGCCACAAAATCGGGGTCACCCGCGAGGCGATCGTGGTTCATCCCCAGCGGGTTTGATGCAAAAAATGTGAAAAAATCGAGATAATCTCTTCCGGTGGCCGAATCATGAAGATAGGCGCCTTTACTTTTGTCCAGGTCGAGCACCAGGTCGAGCCCGTCAGTGAGCATGTGCTTAGCAAGAACTGAGCGGACATTTTTGGGGTCAATTTTGTGCGGCATACGTTAAATCGGGTTTAGCAAATTGCAGTTCTTTCCTCAAGAATAAGAAATATTTTGTGAAAAGTGAGAGTTAAGTGATGAGTGAAAAGTGAAAACGCAAAAGTGAAAAGGTGTTGTAGCCTATGAAAAGCACTTTGCACTTTACCTAAAAGATTATAGAGTTTCTGTTTAAAAATTACACAAATCAAAACCCTGTTTATCGAGAACAACTCTGTGTATTACCCACCGTCTTGCTACTCAATACTTGATACTTTCTTAATCAACGTAAAGTAACTCTGCATGAGCATCTCTGATTGCAATTTGTGTAATTAATTTATGGGTTCTGTATAATCTGCCTCGTACTCTAAAAATGTTTTTCGGATGATCTGAACACACTCCATCAACTGTTCTTCAGTCATAATCAGCGGCGGGGCAAATCGGATGATGTTGCCATGTGTGGGTTTGGCCAGCAAGCCGTTTTCTTTTAACTGAACGCAGAGCTGCCATGCCGTTTTGCTTTCAGGAGTGTCGTTTATTTCCACTGCATTCAGCAGGCCCTTGCCTCGCACAGCTTTGATCAGTGAAGATTCAGAAGCCAGTTGATTCATTTCGTCCCTGAAAATCACACCGAGTTTTCGGGCATTTTGAGCCAGATTTTCATCTTTTACCACATCAAGTGCAGCCATGGCAACTTTGCAGCCCAGCGGATTGCCGCCAAAAGTGGAGCCGTGCTGGCCGGGCTTCAATACATCCATCACCTTGCTGTCAGCAAGAACAACTGACACCGGGTAAACTCCCCCTGAAATGGCTTTGCCTAAAATCAGAATGTCCGGTTTAATAAAGTGTTCCGGCTGACGCTCACAATGGCCTTCGCAGGTGCAGTTTCCACACGAAGCAAGCAGGCTTCCGGTTCTGGCAATTCCGGTCTGAATTTCATCACAGATAAAGAGAGCATTGTGTTTTTTACAAAGTTCAGCCGCTTTTTCCAGGTAATCATCATCAGGCACCATTACACCGGCCTCTCCCTGAATCGGTTCGACCAAAAAACCTGCCACCCGATCTGACTGAAGGGCTTCTTCGAGCTGTTCGAGATTGTTATAATCAATTTTTTTGAAGCCGGGAGTATAAGGGCCAAAGTTTTTGCTGGCGCCTTCATCATCAGAAAACGAAATGATGGTGGTGGTTCTGCCGTGAAAGTTATTTCTGCAGACGATTATTTCAGCCTTATTTTCTTCAACCCCTTTTATCTCATACGCCCATTTTCTGGCCAGTTTGATGGCTGTTTCAACCCCTTCGGCGCCGGTGTTCATCGGCAGAACTTTTTCGAAACCAAAGTATTCGGAGAGATATTGCTGAAACTCACCCAAAACATTGTTGTAAAAAGCGCGGGAAGTCAGCGTCAGTGTTTCGGCTTGCTCCTTCAGTGTGCTGATGATCTTGGGATGGCAATGCCCCTGGTTTACGGCCGAGTAGGCTGATAAAAAATCAAAATACCGGTTTCCTTCGGGATCCCAGACATACACCCCTTCTCCGCGAGCCAGCACCACCGGCAGCGGATGATAATTTTGGGCGCCATACCGGTTTTCGAGCGACATTGCCTGTTCAGATGAAATCATATTTGAGAGATACTGATTATGAATTTCTATAACGATGATAAAAATTTTGATTAATCCGAAAGCTATGCATTTCTGAGCTAAAGTATAAAAGATGATTTTGTACTTTTCTTTAATATTCTTTTTTAATAGTTATAGCAGCACAGTATTTCAGCTCCAGAAGTTAGAATTAATTCATTTAACCCAATATTGTCATTGGAACAATGACAATTTTGCCCGAAGGGCCGACAAAACATTGTGAACCAATGATTTGTCGGGGTAAACCCCGACATTGAAACCAGTAGGGATTCATTCTTTAATGAATGCTCATAAACCATTGTGTTTCAATGTCGGCCCGCAGGGTAAAAAAGATCTAACGACTTTTTTGGGTTTAAATATTTCTTTGAAACTATGTGTGAAAAGGAGAGTTTTACGTTATAGTGATTAGTTTGTAAACGGCAATTCAAAAGCAGACAACACTTCATGCAATCGAAAAATGAGTAATCAAAAACAACTGTCATACTGCTTGCAACGATTCAACATTTTTGCTGTCATCCCGTTCGTTTTCTTCTTTTTACACGGGCAGGAAGTATCAGCAAATACATTTGATCCGGTTAATAGTCTATTGATTGAAGCCGAAGAATTTCATAATTCAGGTCAGGAAGAAAAAGCATTAAATCTATACCTGGAAGTGCTGGAAAAAGCTCCCCGAAATTATGATGCTCTCTGGAATGCAAGCCTGTTGTACACGAGAAAAGGGCAGAGGCAGTCAAATTTTTCTGATGAAGTCCGTTATTACGAAAAGGCCCGTGAGATTGCCCGCACCTGTCTTCGACACCACCCGGATAAGCCAAGATCGCATTATGTTTACGGCATCGCCACCGCTGCTTTGGTGGATGATATGCCCAATTCAAGCGAGCGTTTCCGGCTTATCGGTGAAATCAAGGAGCATGCGGACAGAGCCGTAACCATGGATCCCGGCTACGCTCCGGCCTGGCACCTGCTGGGCGTTTGGCACTCCAATCTGGCCAATGTTTCGCAGGCAGAACGGTTTGCCGCACGGATGATCTATGGGCGTCTGCCCGACGGCGCAAGTAAACAAAAAGCGGAAGAGTACCTGAAGCGCGCAATCCGCATGGAGCCGGACGAAATTCTTTTCTACCTGGATCTTGGACAGCATTACCAGGAGTACAGAGAGTACTCCAAAGCCATTCCGATGCTCGAAAAAGCCATCAGCCTGCCTGCCATCTCCGAAAACGACCGCCACTACCAGCAAGAGGCAAGAGACCGCTTGAGGCAGATGGGGAGGTAGGGGCCTGCAGGGGCCTGCTGTCGACACCGAAAGCTATCAAAAAAAAGGTCCGATAACTTTTTGGGTTCTGAGTAAATCTATCACAGTGAAAGCAATTATGTTAATATTGTGCAAAGGTATTTGAGTATTAACAAATTTTAAAAATAATTAGAAAGCATAGATTTAGTGTGATAAAATAGTTGTAAATCAAATTAAATCAACAGATTGATATAGTTTAATCAAAAATACATTGTATAAAATGCATGTGTAGATAATAAAAGATGAAAAGAATTAAATTGTAATCGTTTGTAAAATTAAATCACTTTTTTTTTATTGTGCTTTGGCTATACATTACAAAAGAAATGTGCTATGGGGTTAAAATATTCATTAAGATGCTGTTTGAAGTCATCAAATCATACTAAAGAACTTCAAATAATTATAGAAGAATGCCATTCACTGGCACTTGCCTATTTAAAAATGAAAGCTTCTTCAAACAAGCTTTATCTGTTTCATGGAGAAAACCTCAATGATTTAGCTTGGGATTTTATTGCAGAAAGTTTTGAAAAAGACGAAAGTGGGAGGTTAATAAAATTTAGAGAGTATTTTGATAATTATGATGTTAAGAATCTTAGTGAGACAGAATTGTCTATTGCGCTGCGAAAATTCATTTTTACAAAAGTTGAAGACAATCTGTTCAGGGCTATAGGTGAGACTGACCCGTCTTTAAAAAAAATTATCAGAAACTTAAAGCTGGCTGTTCGGGAAAGTAATTGCGATTGGAGTGTTTGTTGCAAAAACGGGGAGTTAGTTATCGAGGATGGTTCGATTAATTTGCCTAAAATGCCATCAGAATTTTTGCAGATTAAGTTGAGTCAACGGCTTCACAAACATATTCAGATCCCTGATATTCTGATTGAAGTGATTGAAATCATGATGCACCAGGATCAGTATCAAAAACGTGTTTCTGTTGTGGGGCTTGCTTTAATTATTCGCGAAATCTTTATTCATTTCAACAAAGATGAGAAACAAAATCAAGCTGAAACCGAGGTAGATTTACAGTTATTAAATGGTGAATTTGACGAGTTTCTTGAAAGAAGTGTAAAATCAGTTCGATTTAAGGTTGGTTATAACTATCTGAGTAAAAAGAAGATGTCAATAAATTTGTTAAATGCATATATGAATGCATCAAGGGAGATCATCAAGGAATATTTTATTGGCAATAACAATGATATATCACATTTTGAGTGTCTGAAGGAACAGATGCCTGAAATGGATTATACTGAATTCAGGGCATGTCACAGGCAAAAACTTGAATATCTTGTGAAACTTGTGAGAACAGATTTGGTTAATGTTTATAAG
>SL_3KL_010_SEDDRAFT_10000338_pt1 | contig 36728 bp, 34 predicted proteins | sample SodLakKL_010_SED_2_FD_10381 | JGI IMG/M metagenome (IMG submission 10381) | reverse complement strand
TGGCGGGTGCCAAAGTGTTGAAAGGAATCATAGACATTAATTCAGCTTCACTCCGGCCTGGGCAGATCGAGGTCAACCCCGCGCGGATTAATAAAATCCTGGGGCTTACTATACCTGAAGATGAAACAACTTCAATTCTTTCCCGTCTCGGGTTTACAGTTGAGCATAAAAAGGATGGCATGCTGGATATAACTGTGCCGCTAAGGAGGGCNGATGTAACCCTGGAAGAAGATATTGTCGAAGAAGTGGCCAGNCTCCATGGTTANGACAAAGTTCCGGTTACCTTNCCCAGCGGGGAACTGCACGAAAACCGCGAATCTGAAGAAGAGCGGATAAAAAAGCTGGTNAGGAATATATTGATAGCAGACGGTTATTATGAATGTATTACTTATTCATTTATAAATCCGCAAAATTTGCTTCAGTTGAGGCTGCCTGATGATGATCACAGGAGGTTGGCTGTTCCTGTTCAGAATCCTTTTTCTGAAGAACAGGCTGTGATGCGCACAACCCAGTTGCCGGGGCTTTTGAAGGTGGTGCAGCATAATTTTAGCCACAGGGAGCTAAACCAGATGCTTTTTGAAATTGGTTCAGTTTACGAGCCCGAATATCTGCCCCTTGAAAAACTGCCCCGGGAGAAAACGAAGCTAACAATGGCTGTAACCGGTTTGATTCCTGAACCAAACTGGATTGTTCCTGCCCGGGAAAGTGACTTTTTTACCCTGAAAGGGATTTTGGAAACCCTTTTTGAGAGGCTTCAGATTCTTAATATCAAATTCGTTGCGGAAGCAATGCCATTTTCGCATCCAACCCGTTGCGCCGTTATAAAAGCGGGTGATCAGGAACTCGGTTTTTTGGGTCAGCTTCATCCTGATGTAGCCGAAGAGTGGGAAATAGAGCAGAAGGTTACTGTTTGTGAACTGGATTTTGATCTGCTTAGTAAAATGTCCGATCTTGTGCCAAGGGTTGTTCCTTTGCCCCGTTATCCTGCAGCTAAAAGAGATCTTGCCGTAGTCGTATCTCGTGACATATCGGCCCTGCAGTTGGAAAATGCGATCAGAGGGGCAGGAGAAGGACTGGTCAGGCAGGTTAAGCTGTTTGATCTTTATGAGGGCAAACAGATCCCTGAGGATAAGCGCAGCCTGGCTTACTCAATAACCTTCAGGCGCGATCAGGGTACTCTTACCGATGCGGAAGTTAATAAAGCACAGAAGAACATTGAAAAAGCACTTTTTGATCTTGGTGCTGTTTTACGAAGTTAAGCAAGCAGGAGATTGTCCCTGTAACCTCGAAATAAGCTAGCCAACAGCTTCCCAATATTCAGGAAGGCAGGCAGATAGATGGAGGATAAGGTAAAAAGCCGGGTTACAGTCTACATAATGGGAGAAGAATATATTCTCAGAGGCAGTTCTACTCCAGAACGGATGCAGAGTGTCGGCCGTTATGTCGATCGGCTGATGAAATCATTAGCTGAGAATAATCTTCAAATGAGCAGACAAAAAATAGCAGTTCTGGCTGCTCTTAACCTGGCTGATGAATTGCTAAAACTTAAAGAGGAAAGTTTGCAATCATCAGGAGAAGTGGAAAAACGGGGTGATAACAATGACCTGGTTTGATATATTTTTAACTGCTGTTTTCTTTTTGCACTTGATTAGTGGGTTATTCCGTGGTTTTATCAAGCAGTTATTTGATATTTTCGGCTTTGTGCTGATCATAATTGTATCGCTTTGGGGCAGCAGGGCTTTTAGCTATATTCTTGCTGACTATATTAACCCCGAAGATATTGTCCCGCATCATGAAATTATAGAAAGCCTGGGGATTGATATTGCATTTGAGGCTGCACCCCAGCTGATAGCGGGTGTACTTACTTTCCTGGTCTTGTTTCTATTTTTAAGCTTGATATTCCGCCTCTTTTCGGGTGGTTTCAGGTGGGTTAACCGGATTCCGGTTATAGGTTTTTTTAACAGGGTCGGCGGTGGCGTGCTCGGTGCCCTGGTCGGGGCGGTTTTTGTTTACATTATTATTGCCGGTGTATCGTTGATTCCCCTGCAGTTTTTCATGGATGCTGTTGATAATTCGGAAGTAGTATTTTTTGCCGATCATTATGTAACACCGATTGCCATAGAGTTAAGAGACCTGATATTCGACTATTATATTAACTTAAACGGCTAAGCAATTGCTCTGTTAATAACTGAGATATAAGAGGCTGAAAACAGTCATTTTATATAAAGAGATTTGTTCTTGCTTTTAACTTTCCCACATATTTTCTTCAACCTCTAATCTCTATTTTGTTTAGGCCGGTATGCTCCTGGTTCAAAGATGCCGGTTTTTATAAACGCCTGTAACTGATGGCTTCTGTGAGACAGGGAAGGGATTAATTGCATTGTTTCCGCAGAATATATTTTTAAATTATCGAACTGAAGAAATAGCACAGATGCTCCTGGGTCATTATCTTTGCCGTGAAACAGATCAAGGTCTCGTTTCAGGTATAATAGTTGAAACTGAAGCTTACCTTAGTAAAAACGATGAGGCCTGTCACGCCTCTCGTGGGAAAACTAAACGTAATGCTGCCATGTTTGGTCCGGCCGGAAGAGCTTACATATATTTTATATATGGCAGCTGTCACTGTTTTAATGTTGTGACCGGTCCTGAAGGCAAAGGCGAGGCGGTTTTAATCAGGGCAGTTGAGCCGGTGAAGGGCCTGGCGATAATGCGGGAGTTGCGAAAAAGAGCCGTCAGAGCCGAAGAGCTGGTCAACGGACCGGGAAAGCTATGCCAGGCTTTCTCTATCGATCGTTCGCTTGATGGACATAACTTAAGTGAAAAACCGTTATACCTGAAGGAAAACAGGGCAATTTGTGATCAGATGAAGGTCATTGCCACACCGCGGATTGGGATTAGCAAAGCAGAAGATAAGCAGCTGCGCTTTATTGTCCGGGGCAGCAAATATTTGTCGAGGAGAGAGTCAGTTTGAGTGATGTGATAACAGCACGGGAAATTAAAGTGCTTGAATATGATCAAATCCGCCATAACCTGGCTGAAATGACTGTAAGCCCCATGGGCCGAAAAGAAGCAGAAGAATTATTTCCTTCAGCAGTTTTTAATACTGTTGAACAACGCTTAAAAGAAACCGGTGAAGGACGCCTGCTCTGTTCTAAAGATGCATTTTCCCCTTCGGCCCTGGATGATATTAAGCCCCAGCTAACGAGGGCGGCGAAGGGGTCCTCTCTTTCAACAGATGAACTGGCCCTGGTGATGATCTTCATAAAGGCTGTTCGACGCTGGGTTTTATTTTTTAAAGACAGTGACCAGCGTGAAATGTACCCAATTTTAAACGCAATGGTTTCACAGATTAGCGAATGTCGTGAACTAAATGCGGCGCTGGAAAAGGCGATTGATACTGAGGGCAACGTTCTTGACACAGCTTCAACTGCCCTTAATACCTTACGTCGCAAAAAACTATCATTACAAAATAAAATCAGGGATAAGCTGGATGAATATCTGCGCAGTTCAAAATACAGGCGCTATATTCAGGAAGCGCTGGTTACTATTCGCAGCGGTCGTTACGTTTTGCCGGTCAGGCAGGAGTACAGGCAAAATATACAGGGAGTGGTTCATGATCAATCATCAAGCGGAGCAACACTTTTTATTGAACCTTTGCCTGTTGTCCAAATGCAAAACGAGCTAACTTCCCTGCAGCGTCAGGAAGAACAGGAAATCGAGCGAATACTCTATCAACTGAGCGGGCAGGTGGCAGCGGAGAGTGAAGCTTTAACCCAGAACAGGTCAATTTACGGTGAGCTTGATTTTATTGTCGCCCGCGGGCGTTTGGGCCTGGCCATGAAGGGTCAGGAACCCAGGCTTTCAACAGCCAGTGATACCGGTTTGTATTTTGAGGATGCTGTTCATCCCCTGCTGATTGGGGAGAAGGTTCCGCTTACAATTGATTTGAGTGAGCAGGTAAAAACCCTGGTTATTACCGGACCCAATACCGGCGGTAAAACTGTTGCCCTGAAAACAATAGGGCTCTTGACGGTGATGGCGCAAAGCGGATTACATATTCCAGCCGGTAAAAATACAAGGATCTCTGTATTTGAAAAAGTTAGAGCGGATATCGGAGATGAACAGAGCATAGCCCAGTCGCTCAGTACTTTTTCAGGACATATGAGAAATATTATCGAAATGCTTGAAGATGCAGGTTCGCAGTCACTGGTTTTGTTTGACGAGTTAGGGGCGGGGACAGATCCATCCGAGGGTTCCGCCCTGGCCATGGCTATTCTGGGCGAACTGACCACGAAAGGTGCGCTGACTGTGGCGACCACTCATATCAATGAATTGAAACTATTTGCCCAGGTCCAGGATAAAATGCAAAATGCTGCGATGGAATTTGACCCCGACACGCTGACGCCCACCTACCGGCTTTTACAGGGTGTTCCGGGGCAAAGCAATGCTTTTTATATTGCCGGGCAATTAGGTTTGCCCGAAAATGTACTGGAAAAGGCGAAAAGCTTTGTTCACCGCTCCCATGACCAGGTTGAATCGGTTATCGCCAGCCTGGTTGAAGATCAACAGCGCTTTCACCGCGATAGCCGTAAGGCTGAAGTTGACAGAAGCCGGGCAGAAGTATTGATGGAAGAGCTGGAAAAGGAGCGCGAACTGTTGCGCGCCAGGCGTGAGGATATTTTGAGTGAGGCTCGCGAAGAAGCCAGGCAGTTAATAAAGAGGACAAAAAACACTACTGATCAAATTATTAAAGAACTGCGTGCGCTTAAGAGTGAAGGCAGTAAAAAATCTCTGGCCGGCGCAGAGCAGGCCCGCCAGGAATTGAATTTGCTGCGAAGGGATATTGAGCCTGGTGAGCAGACAGAGGAAGAAGAGCGCTGCAATCTGACCGAAGAAGATCTCTTCGCAGGACAAAAAATATATATTTCCAGCTTAAAGCAAAAAGGGGAAATAATTTCTTTTTCATCCAACGAAGCCCTGGTTCAGGTAGGTTCGATGAAGGTCCATCTCCCCCTGCATGAATTGCGCCTGGAAGGGAATAAAGAAGCAGTTGAAAAGAAGACGTCCGAAACTGCCGGCAAGGGCAGTTACAGTGTAAGTAAAGACCTGGCCGTAAGCAATTCGATCGATCTGCGCGGGCTCAACCTTGATGAAGCTCGTCCCCTGGTCGATAAGCTGCTTGATAATGCACTATGGGCCGGGCTTAACCGGGTAGACATAATTCACGGCAAGGGAACAGGGAAACTAAAACAAGGTTTGCGCGATTATTTTAAAGAGCACCCCCTGGTCGGCGATTTTCGCGGAGGCAGTTCTTCCGAAGGTGGCGAAGGGGTAACGGTAATTGAGCTCAAATCTTAAAACATCCGGCTAAAAGGTGATACAAAGTGAACATAGAATTGCTGCAAAAAAAAGTTATTGCTCTGCTCGAACCCGGGATTTTTAAAACTACAGCGCAAATTGTTGAAGAGTTTCGCACTGAACACCCTGCGCTGTGGAAAGAACTGGAAAAAGAAGGGGAGATGCTTTACGGCAGCAGCTGCAGTTCTGTTCAGCAGCCTGCTACTCGCATCTCCCAGCTGCTTCAATATATACCGGCAGAACAAGTTATCTGCCTGCGGCGAAATGATGTTTATCGCTGGAGCAAAAAACAATAAACCGGCGTAAAGTTATCTGCTATCGGGATCCAGTCCTCTTGAAATTATCAAAACAACTTCGCGGCTTCCGCTGTAAGTTGTGCCGGGTGCCGGTATTTGTTCAATAACCCTGTTTGTTCTCACGGTATCATCGAATCGCTGCTCGATCCTGATATTTTTTAGCCCTGCCCTGCTTATCTCCATTTCAGCAATGGCCTGGAATTTACCGATTACATTGGGAACAATTATCATTTCAGAGTCGCCGGGCTGCCGGACGACCCTACCATCTTGAGAAGTGGTTGTATCAACAACGACAGTGGCCGGTTCCGTAAGCTGGCCATCGGCGCCGCGGGCAGCGAGGGTATAGGTATATATCGAATCCGAGTCAATGTTGGTGTCGGAGTGCTGGCGGGCGTTGGCGCTAAGTTGCCTGGCTGCACCTTCTCCGGTTCCATCTTGAATGGTTCTTATTAACTCAAAGCCGCTTATATCAGGGCCTTCATATTCCCACTGCAGGGTGACACCGCCTTCGGTTACATAGGCGTTAAATAAAGTGATTTCACTTGTTGTCTGGCCCCTCTGCTCGGCCATATCCAGGAACCTGGGGTCTGCAGACATTTCTTCTGCATCCTCGGGGCCCCTGCCGGGTCCGCCCCTGGAAGACCAGCGCTCATCGGTTATGATATAGGGCGGCCGGTTATAAAAAGGACCATCATGGAAATCGCAGGTCCCTCCTGGAGCCTGCCCGGCAATGAAGTAGTCGCTGGTTACCGTGCCTGCCGACTGGCAGGAATTGTTAGGCACGAGGCCTGATCTGCTGCAGACTGAAGACCTGACAATACCTTCCGGTTGTTCAAATTCAGCTATATCAAGATCTTCAAAAGCTTCCAGAAATACTTCGCGCAGGAAAGCAGTTGAATAGCGCCAACCCTGCTGAATGCGCCCCATCCTGGGTTCATCGTACCCCATCCAGAAAGAGGCGACCAGGTTGGGGGTATAGGCAACAAGGTAAACATCTCTCCAGTTGTCCGTGGTTCCAGTTTTAGCAGCAACAGGGCGGTCGATCTGCAATGCCCTGCCGAGATATTGCGTAACAAAATCCTGAAGGATATCGTTAACCAGAAAAGCCGACTGTGGGCTTAAAACCTGCTCGGGGTCAGAGCTATTTTCATAGAGGACGTCTCCATGACGGTCAACTATTNTTTCAACAGTATGCATGTCTACCCTGACTCCATTATTAGCCAGCACGCCGTAAGCCTGGGCCATATCAATTGCGCTGACCCCCCGGTATAGCCCGCCAAGTGTCAGGGCGAGGTTATCTCTTTCTTCAGGGTGTAAAGTAGACAGACCCATTCTTTCTGCGTAATCAAATCCAACCTGTGGTCCGAGATCTTCAAAAGCGCGGACAGCAGGAATGTTATAGGAATAAACCAGCGCTTCCCGGGCAGTTATAAATCCCCTGAATTGATAATCGAAGTTTTCAGGGAACCAGTCGCCCCGGGGACCGATGTAAGGGGAGTCGTCCAAAGTTGAACCGGCGCCGCCCAGGGTGCCTTCTTCAAAAGCAGGACCATAAGTGATAATTGGCTTAATAGCCGAGCCCGGCTGTCGTAGGGTATTAAAACGGAGTACCTCGTCAACCTTTTTGCGGTATTCACGTCCGCCGCCGAGGGCCTGGATTTGTCCTGTTATTGGATCAGCGAGAACTATAGCCGCCTGGGGCTGGGGGATTCCTCCCTCTTCGTCAACCAGTTCTTCAATTTGAGCCCGGCTCAGGTCTCTTTCTGCAGGTAAGGCAGCAATAGCTTCCCGGACCCGGGGCATATTTACCATGACCGTTGTTGGATACAAATCGGTCTGGTTCAGTATAGACTCAACGTGACTCTGCATTTTGGTATCCAGCGTAGTGTAGACCCGCAATCCTCCTGTGTAGATGGCCATGTAAGCTTCCTGGCGGGAACCTATTGACGGGATTGCGCTTAAGATTCTAACCAGCTCTTCATGGACTACATAATCTACAAAATGAGGATAGGGATATTCATCTGTAGGCGGGTCCCCGTAAGACATTCGCCGGCTCAGGGCCCGGTTATATTCCTCTTCATCGATCATATCCAGCCTGTGCATGCTGGCCAGGACCAGGCGCATACGTGATTCAGCTTGTTCCCGGTTATCTATCGGGTTATAAAAATTTGGTGAGCGAACTGCGCCGGCTATCATGGCCGCTTCATTTACATTTAATTCACTTACGCTCTTGTCAAAATAAGTCTGGGAAGCTGCTTCGACACCATAAGCCCCGTTGCCAAAGTAGATACGATTCAGGTACATTTCCAGGATCTCTTCTTTAGCGTAACTGCGCTCAAGTTGTATAGCCAGCCAGATTTCCTGTACTTTTCGTTTGTAACTGGTTTCAGTTGTTAAAAAGGCATTTTGGGCAAGCTGCTGGCTTATAGTGCTGGCGCCCTGAACAATTGTTCCTGCCCTGAAGTTGGCATAAGCTGCCCTGATGCTGCCGATAACGTCGAAGCCGAAATGATTTTCAAAACGTTCGTCTTCGATAGCCAAAAAGGCCTGCTGGACATGTTCAGGGATCTCTGTGAGACTAACTGCAATCCGGTTTTGTTCTTCGTGAAGCGCAGTAATCTCTTCACCATCGCGGTCATAAAGATATGATGTTTCGACAGTGCCAAGTCTTGTGTGGTCTAGTTCAGGAGCTTCATTTATGTAGCTGGAAACAACTGCAGCAGTGGATCCACCGCCAATTAACAATAACAATAACAGTACCAGCAGTGTAATTTTTATTACTCTGCGTCTTTTTTGGGACTTGCTGTTATTAGCCGGTTTTGTATTTATGTTTTGATCAAAAGGTGCTTTTTTTTCAACCAACTGGTATTAACCTCCTCGGTACAATAAAAATTATCAATTCTCATTATAACATAAGAATTCAATAACTATATCCTGAAAAATTTTCTGTCCCATTATAACCCTCTCTGTATTTTATTTTACCTGAGGGAATATATACCGGGGCAAAAAAATATTTATTTTTAGTTGATAAAAGTATACCCTTTTATTAATTGATCATGTAAAATATTAATTAGTGAAACAATATTTATCCGTCACAGTCTGAAATCGAAGGAGGATTCGATGATGAACAATCGACAACTACAGGAGTTAAAAGCTGCAGGAGAAACAGATCTTGAGTCTTTTTTTTATCCTGATTCAATAGCTGTAATCGGGGCCAGTCAGAATGCCTTGAAGCCTAATGGGATACCTCTTTATCTTTTAAGTATGTTTGGTTATAAAGGAGATGTCTATCCTGTTAATCCCAAGTATGATCGGGTCGGCGGTTTAAAGTGTTACCCGACTATTCTTGACATTGAAAATCCGGTTGACCTGGCAATAATTGGTGTGGCGGCTGCCCAGGCTATGGATGTCATAAAAGAATGTGCTGAAAAGAAAGTTAAATCGGTAATAGTTTTTACTTCCGGTTTTGCTGAAAGCGGAGAAGAAGGGCGTTTGGAACAGCTTGAGATGAAGAAAATAGCTGAAGAAAGCGGTATGCGCATTCTCGGACCAAACTGTCTTGGAGTATTAAACTATTACAACGGTAATATGGCCAGTTTCTTTTATAACCAGGAGAGAAAAGATTTGCTCCATCCAAAGAAACTGTCTTTTATTACCCAGAGCGGTGGTCTAGGTGGTATTATCTACCAGATGGTAATGCAGCTCTCCATTGGCTTTAACTATTTCGTAAGCACCGGAAATGAAGCGGATGTATCTTTTTCAGAAATCCTGGACTACCTGGTTAAACTTGACGAAGTGACACTGGTAGCAGGTTATCTTGAAGGACTGCAGGGAGATGGTCGGCTTTTTATGGAAGCCTGCCGGCATGCTCTTGAAAAGAAAAAGCTGGTGACTATGCTCAAGGTAGGGCGAACCGAAAGCGGTGCTGCTGCCGCCGCTTCTCATACCGGGGCCCTGGTTGGTTCAGACCAGGTTTACGATGGCATGTTTAAACAATTCGGGGTGCCCCGCGCTGATGATGTGGAACAGATGAATGCCCTGATTGCTCTTTATTCAACCGGACGCCTTCCTCAGGGCAAAAAAATGGCCATAATCACTATCTCGGGCGGGGGTGGAGTGGTTGTCGCCGATAAGTGTCCTGAATACGGCCTGGAGGTAGTAAGCCTGACTGATATCACACAGAAAAAGCTTCGTGAGTTCTTTCCCGCTTACGGCGCTGTTGGTAATCCGGTTGATTTAACCTCGCAGTTATTTGTTGACACCGAACTTTTCCAGCAGGCGCTGCGGTTGGTTATGCAGGATACGGAAGTAGATGTCGGAGGCTTTTTCTATAATCTTGAAATGCCCGATCCTGAGGCAGGCAAAAAGATCATTGAAGTATACAGGGAAATTGAAAAGCCCCTGATTGTGTTTTCCTGGCCCACAGGACAGGATTATGCTGTTGAGGCTAAAAAAAGCCTGGTGCAGGCAGGTGTTCCCGTCATAGAACATATCCCAAGCGGTCTGTGGGCGATTAGTTCCCTGGCCGAATGGGTTGAAAAGACTAAAGAACCCCAGGTTTACCCTTCTTTCAGCCCGGGAGAAGAGCAAAAAAAGGCCCTGCAGCAGATAAAAGAAAACTTTTCTGTAAAAAGCGGGGCGATGACGGAATGGCGTTCAAAGCGAATTCTCGATATTTACGGGGTGCCGGTCACAAAAGAGATAATGGTTCAAACTGCGGAGGAAGCTGTGATCGCTGCTTCAAAGATTGGCTTTCCCGTGGCGTTGAAAATTATGTCTCCCGATATTCTGCACAAAACTGATGTAGGTGGAGTAGTCTTAAATTTGAAGGGTAAAGAAGAAGTCAACAGTGCCTGTCAAGAGATGCTAAATAAGGTTGTAATTAATAGCCCGGAAGCCAGGATTGAGGGAGTATTAGTTCAGGAAATGCTGTCTCCGGGACTCGAAGTGATTGTCGGTATTAAAAAAGACCCGATTTTCGGTCCGGCAGTGGTCTTCGGATTGGGTGGAGTCTTTGTCGAAGTATTGCAGGACACCTCGACCAGGGTTGCTCCACTAAAAGAAGAAGATGCCCGTGCGATGATTGCTGAAATCAAAGGCCGTGCCCTCTTGACCGGTCATCGCGGTGAATTGCCCCGTGATACCGATGCCCTGGCCGACGTGATTATGAAAGTATCCCGTCTGGCAATCGAACTGGAAGACGTGATTGAAGAAGTGGATATCAACCCGCTGATCCTTTATGAAAAAGGAGCGGGTGTTGTTGCCGCTGATGCTCTTATTGCAATACGTCAGTTATAGCTTTAAAAAAAGATTCGAAAAAAAATAGAGTCATCTTGCTGGTTATGTTATAATGTTGCAGGGTGAAATTGATGACAATTCTTAAAGTAAAAAAAGCCGATTATATTGTAGTGGTAGCAATTCTAATCTGGGGCCTGACCGGTTTCTGGTTCAATATTCAGCAGGTTGGCGCCGCAGAACAAAAATATGCCACGATATACGTGCAGAACCAGCAGGTTGCCGAACTTTCTCTTTCTTCAAGCGATCGGTATGACTATTCTTTTACCTTTGGAGAGAACGATGAACATACAGCCCATTTAGAAGTTGAAGAGGGGCGAATCAGAATGCTCTCCCTCGATGATGAACTCTGTCCCAAGCACATCTGCTCTCATACAGGTTGGATTGAATATCAATACGAGAAGATTGTCTGCCTGCCTAACCAAATAATGATTACCTTTAATGAGCAGACACGCGGTAGCGACAGTCAAGATGTTGATGGTGTAACCTATTAATGGCTTAGATTGCAGGATCAAGGTCGCTTATTATTTCTGCAAAGCATAAACTCCTAAAATAGCTTGCTATTTTTATCCTTGTTGACAAAGAAAATAAAGGTCTATATAATTACTTTAGTTTTTAGGGAAGTGGTGGTTATGCATATATACCTGCCTGATTTAAAGTCAAAAACAGGAGAAGCAGTTGACTACAGTTTCGACATAAATCTTTCCAACTGCTTCGGTGATTTTCCTGAGGGCGGAACAGCAAAACTATTGATTAGCGCTATTAGCAGTGCGGACAAAGTATTGATCAGCGGCAATTTTGAGGCATCTGTAAAGGTTGTTTGTTCCAGGTGCCTGGTTAACTTCAATCACGAGTTTAAAACCGAATTTACAGAGTCATTTACAGTCGTCAGCGGGTCGCCGCTTGACACTAACCCTGACAGCCTGGCCGCCGAAACAGCTAATAAGCTAACCGTAACCGGTGACTATCTTTATATTGATGAGTATATCCGCCAGTTAATCATTTTGGCCCAGGAATTCAGTCCTCTTTGTAGACCTGATTGTAAAGGTATTTGCGCCGGGTGCGGAATTGATCTTAACAAATCATCCTGCGGCTGTGACCTGGATGAAGATCAGATTGATATTAGGCTGCTAAAATTGAAAAACCTGAAATCCAGCAGTTAAGTCTAATTAAGGAGGCGTTACATTGGCTGTTCCAAAGAGAAAAACTTCGAAATCAAAGCGGAACATGAGACGTGCCCAGTATAAACTTACGGTTCCCCGTCTGGTTCCCTGTCCTCAATGCCATGAATTAAAACCAGGACACCGGGTATGCTTGAATTGCGGACATTATAAAGATCGGGAAGTCGTTAAAGTGAAATAAGATAAGCATTCTCAATACGCCCCTTTAGTCTGACCACGAGGGGCGTATTTTGTCTATTGCCTTTATATGCAGGGGAAGTGATATTTTTGGCACGAGTAGCGATAGATGCAATGGGTGGAGACCACGCACCACTGGAGATTATAAGCGGCGCTTTATCTGCGCTTAATTTTTTAGATGACCTTAACCTGGTCCTGGTCGGGCATGAAGAAAAAATCCTCGAAGTATTAGAAAAAATGAAATACCCGGAAGAACGGGTAGAAATAAGGCACGCGTCCGAGATTATTGAATGCGATGATGATCCCGGGTTGTCGATCAGAAACAAGAAGAATGCTTCCATGGTAAAAGCCCTGCAGATGGTACGCTCCGGAGAGGCTGACGCTGTTTTAAGCGCCGGCAACACCGGGGCCTTGATGGCCGGCGGGGTCTTATTCCTGGGCCGGCTTAGCGGTATCAGTCGCCCGGCCCTGTTAACCCCTATGCCCAGCTTTAAAGGTGAGCCTGTTCTTTTTCTTGATGTTGGCGCTAACATGGATTCCCGCCCTGAACAACTTTTACAGTATGCTCACATGGGGCGCATATATGCCCAGCAGGTTTTAAACTACAGGGAACCGAGGATTGCATTGCTAAACGTGGGGGTAGAAAAGAATAAGGGAAATGTCCAGGTTAAACAAGCTTATAGCTTATTTGAAAGACTATTACCCGGTTTCTGCGGCAATGTTGAAGGAACCGAGGTTTTTTTTAATGCGGCAGAGGTTGTGATCTGCGACGGTTTTGTTGGAAACATCTTTCTAAAAACTTCCGAAGGTTTATCAAGGGCTATTTTAAGTTTTTTCCGGCAGGAAATTGACAACAAACTAAGCTATAAATTGGGGGCCTTGCTGCTTAAGCCTGTTTTCCTTGGTTTGCGCAATAAGATTGATACATCAGGTTATGGCGGAGCTCCGCTGCTCGGTGTAAACGGGCTTTGCATCAAGTGTCACGGTTCATCGCGGGCCAGGTCTATTGAGCAGGCTTTAATCAAGCAGGCTTACCCCTTTGTGCAAAATAATGTCACCAGGAAACTTCAGAGCGCTCTTGAAAAACTGGCAGGCGATATAGAGGAGAATACAGGCAGTGGACAAAATGCTTAATACAATTATTCGCAGCACAGGCGCCGCCGTGCCGGAGACGGTTATCACCAACAGTGATCTGGAAAAAATGGTTGATACGAGCGACCAGTGGATTGTTTCCCGTACCGGTATAAGGGAAAGAAGAAAGCTGGAAGACGGCTTTTCAAATATCGATCTTACTGAAAAAGCTTCCCGGGAAGCCCTGGAGAGAGCAGCCCTTGATCCTTCAGAACTTGATATGATTATTGTCGCAACAGTAACTCCGGATCATCCTACACCTTCAACTTCATGTTTGCTCCAGGCCAGGCTGAAAGCCTTTAAAGCTGCGGCTGTTGATCTATCGGCAGGATGCACAGGTTTTATTTATGCCCTAACGGTAGGTCACCAGTTCATCCGCAGTGGTGCCTATAGAAATGTTCTTGTGGTTGGAGTTGAAGTTCTCACCCGGGTTACCGACTGGGAAGACCGCAGCACATGTGTTCTTTTCGGTGACGGTGCAGGAGCGGTAGTGCTCGGTCCGACAGAAGAGGAACGGGGAATCCTCGATTTTTCGCTTCATGCTGACGGCCGGGGTGCTCAACTGTTAATGGTGCCGGCAGGAGGCAGTGCAATGCCGGCCAGTGAAGAAACTTTGCATAACAGGATGCATTTTATTAAAATGAATGGTAACGAAATATTTAAGTTTGCCGTGAAAGTTGTTGAAGAAAATCTAGCTGAACTAATGAACGGCCAAAACCTCCAACCCGAAAACCTTGACTTTTTGTTTCTTCACCAGGCAAACTTGAGAATTATCGATCATATTCGTAAGCGGCTGAAGCTGTCGCAGGAAAAAGTACCGGTTAATATAGATCGCTTTGGCAATACTTCTTCTGCCACGATTCCGATTTCCATTCATGAGGAAATAGTTGCCGGACGGCTGGCTGAAGGCGACTTAGTGGCCATGGTAGCTTTTGGCGCCGGTTTGACCTGGGGTGGCATTCTGATCAAGTGGTAGTAAAGCAGAAAAACTGTAATATAGTTTGGAGCTGATCCCGATGAAAACTGCTTTTCTTTTCCCCGGCCAGGGGGCACAATATGTTGGTATGGGCCGCGATTTTTATGAAAGCTTTCCAGAAGCCCGTGCTGTATTCGATCAAGCGGCAGGTGTCCTTGGTTCTGAATTTCTGGATATGGTTTTTAATGGTCCGGAAAGCAAGTTACAAATGACTGAATATACCCAGCCGGCTATTTTAACAGTTAGTGTGGCTATGTTTCGTGTTCTTGAAAAATCTGCTTATACGCCGTCTGCTATGGCAGGTCTTAGCCTTGGAGAGTACAGCGCCCTGGTAGCTGCCGGGTCCCTCTCCTTTGAAGATGCTTTACCGCTGGTTCAGAAGCGGGGGATATATATGCAGGAAGCGGTTTCCGAGGGAGACGGTTCCATGGCTGCCATAATGGGTCTTTCGCATGACCTGGTTGAGCAGGTTTGTCGTGAAGCCGGTTCGGAAGGGCTGGTTACACCGGCAAACTATAACTGTCCGGGACAAATTGTTATTTCCGGCCAAACAGCAGCTGTTAACAAGGCGATCAACCTGGCCAGGGAAGCCGGGGCCAAAAAAGTGACAGAGTTAAAAGTCAGCGCGCCCTTCCATTGTGCATTACTGCAGCCTGTTGAAGAAAGGCTTGCCGGGGAACTGAATAAAATATTGATTAAAGAGCCTGCCGTTCCGTTAGTTTTTAATGTTACAGGCAAATTAGCTGCAAATCCGGAACAAATAAAAGCTAACCTGGTCAACCAGGTTAGCAATCCTATTTTATGGGAGCAGTCAATGCGTACCCTGATTGCTGAAGGTATCGATTCATTTATCGGCCTGGGCCCTGGCAATTCACTGAGCAGGATGATGAAACGAATTGCCCCCGAACTGGAAATCAAATCGATTGAAGAAAAAGAAGATATCGATTAGTTGATAGATTAAAGTTTTAAAGAGGATCAATGGAAAGGTGATGATCATGGACTTAACCGGTAAAACTGCCCTGGTAACTGGAGCCTCGAGGGGAATTGGTCGGGCTACAACTTTATCACTGGCCCGCGCAGGGGCAGCTGTTGTAATAAACTACAGCAGCAACGAAGCTGCTGCGGAAGCGGTAAAAAAAGAAATTGAAGGTTTTGGCGGTTCAGCCCTGGTGGTCAGGGCTGATGTTTCCGATTACAGCCAGTGTGAAAATTTAATCAAGAGCGCTGTTGATCATTTTAAGAGAATTGATATACTTGTAAATAATGCGGGGATAACTCGCGATAATCTGCTAGCCAGGATGAAAACGGAAGAATGGCAGGAAGTAATCGACACCAATTTAAACGGAGTATACAATTGCTGTCGGGCGATATTGAGGCCACTGCTTAAACAAAAAAGCGGCGGCAGGATTATAAATGTAGCTTCTGTAGCTGGAATACATGGAAACAGCGGCCAGGCGAATTATGCCGCATCTAAAGGCGGTGTAATTGCTTTTAGTAAAACATTGGCCAAGGAACTTGGTTCACGGGATATCACCGTGAATGCAGTTGCTCCCGGTTTTATTGAAACAGAGATGACCGACGTGCTTTCGGACGAAATGAAGGAACAGGTTTTATCAAGAATTGCTCTTGGCCGCCTGGGCAAGCCGCAAGAAGTTGCCGAGGTTATTTTATTCCTGGCATCATCTGCTGGTTATATAACCGGCCAGGTAATTTCGGTTGATGGAAATCTTTCTATGTGACATGCTGTCAATCTAGTGATAGACTATAGATGCCGTTGAGAGGAGGTGGATTGGTGAGCGTTGAGAGTAAGGTAAAGGATATTATTGCCGATCAGCTGGAAGTAGCGGTCGACAAGCTATCAAAAGAGACAACTTTTGAAGACATTGATGCTGATTCCCTGGATATTGTGGAACTGGTTATGGCTTTGGAAGAAGAGTTTGACCTGGAAATTTCCGATCAAGAAATTGAGAATATCAATTCAGTAGGCGATGTAGTTAAGTATATCGAGTCAAAAGTATAGTTGGCTTTTGAGGTGAAAATGTGCGAAGAGTAGTAATTACCGGGATCGGTCTTGAATCACCTATCGGCTCTGACAAGGTTACATTTTGGAATAATATCATTAGCGGAAAAAGCGGAATTTCTGCCGTTGAAAGTTTTGATGTCAGCCAGTATCCCTGTCGAATTGCGGGTGAGATAAAAGATTTTGATCCCTTTCTGCATATGGATAAAAAGGAAGCAAAAAGGGTTGATCGCTATACCCAGCTCGGGGTTGCAGCGGCTTTAAAAGCATGGTCTGACTCCGGTTTGGACAACGTTAATCTTAATAAAGATGAAGTTGGTGTCCTGGTTGGTTCCGGTATAGGCGGTATCCAAACTATCGAGGAACAACTTAAAGTTTTGGCTGAAAAAGGGCCGCGCCGGGTCAGCCCGTTTTTAGTGCCGGCCTTAATAGCCAATATGGCATCCGGTTATATATCTATTCTTCTCGGCCTGCACGGCCCGAACTCCACTGTTGTAACAGCCTGTGCTACATCGACCCACGCTGTGGGTGATGCCTGGCATATTATAGGGCGGGGTGATGCTGAAATAATGCTGGCTGGTGGCGCTGAAGCAGCTATAAGCCACCTGGCATTTTCCGGTTTTTCCGCTGCGCGTGCCCTGTCTACCCGCAATGATCAGCCGGAGAAGGCTTCCCGTCCCTTTGACCTGGAACGTGATGGTTTTGTAATGGGCGAAGGAGCGGGTGTTGTTGTTATGGAAACCCTCGATCATGCTCTTGCCAGGGGAGCTGATATATATGGTGAAATTGTCGGGTACGGCATGTCAGGCGACGCTTATCACATGACTGCTCCTGATCCTGATGGTAAAGGAGCTTTTTTAAGTATGCAAAAAGCTTTGAAAAGCGCTGGAGTAGAAGTAAATGGTATAGATTATATTAATGCCCACGGGACATCTACTGAGTTTAACGATAAAATAGAAACGATGGCGATAAAAAATCTTTTTGGCAAGCATGCTTACAAAATGGCGATCAGTTCTACCAAATCGATGACCGGGCATCTTTTAGGCGCTGCAGGGGCAATTGAACTTATAGCTACTTTATTGATCATTCAGAACCAGGTAATTCATCCGACTATTAATTACGATAATCCTGATCCTGAATGTGATCTTGATTATGTACCTAATCAGGCCAGGGAAGGTTCAGTCAATCTGGCTATCTCTAACTCGTTCGGTTTTGGTGGGACAAATGCTACTCTTGTTATTAAAAAATTCCTGCCCTAAACCATTAAAAGAGGAATGTCAATGGATTGGTCCGATAGAATTAGGAAATTCCTCGACACTATCGGCTGGGAAATAAAAGATATTAAATTTTACGAGCAGGCCTTGACCCATACTTCTTTCGCTCATGAAAGAGGAAAGCGCCGTAATAATAATGAGCGGCTGGAGTTCCTTGGTGATGCTGTTCTTGAGTTGATAGTAAGTGATTACCTTTTCGAGGCTTACCCCAAACTGTCCGAGGGCAAGCTTACCAAGCTGCGTGCAGATCTGGTATGCGAAGCTTCTTTAGCCCGTCTTGCTTTCGAGTTAAATATTAGCCAGTACATTCTCCTCGGGAAAGGGGAGATTATAAGTGGCGGTTCAACCCGTCCTTCGCTGTTAGGCGATACGGTAGAAGCTCTAATTGGTGCTCTTTACCTGGATATTGGACTGGAAAAGTGCAGGCAGTATGTTCTTGAGCTTTATAAGCCAATTTTACAGGAACTCCAGGAAGGGGTCCTGCGGCGAGATTACAAAACACTGCTGCAGGAGTTTTCACAGGCCCGTTTTTCAGTTACCCCTTCTTACCGGATAGTTGATGAAAGCGGTCCCGATCATAGCAAGGAATTTGAGGCGGAAGTGCTTATGATTAATGAACCTGTTGGGAAGGGTTGGGGTCGCAGTAAAAAGGAGGCTGAACAGGCAGCAGCAAAAGTAGCCTGGAGCAAACTGACCCCTTAACTGAATAAAATGGGGCAAGGGGACAGGTCTCCTGCCCCTAAAAAGGCTGGTAAACCTGAAGTCCTATCCGGCTCGGGAGGAGCATGTCTGAGAATTATGGAGATATTAAAAGTATCATCTTCTTCGAAAACTAAAGCTCTGGCCGGAGCTTTAGCTGCAGTAATCAGAAAAGACGGGGCAGTTGAATTACAGGCGGTTGGAGCAGGGGCGGTAAACCAGGCTGTCAAAGCTGTTGCCATTGCCAGGGGATATGTAGCTCCTAACGGTATTAACCTTGTGATGATCCCATCTTTTGTTGAAATTGCAATAAACGATGAGCAAAGAACTGCAATAAAGATTAGTGTAGCGCCGCGGCATAGGCCGCATTTATAATAATATCCGGACAAGGGACCTGTCCCCTTGTCCCATACCTTTTATTTAGGAGTTTTTGCTTGTGTATTTAAAAAGAATGGAGCTTTTTGGATTCAAATCTTTTGCTGAAAAATCTGAGCTTTGTCTTAGCCCGGGAATTACAGCAGTAATCGGTCCCAATGGTTGCGGTAAAAGCAACCTGGTTGATGCAGTGCGCTGGGCCCTGGGTGAGCAAAGTGTTAAATCTTTGCGGGGAACACGTATGGAAGAAATTATCTTTTCAGGCAGCGAAAGCCGTAAAGCTCTAAACTTTGCTGAAGTTTCACTTACTTTTGATGGAGCAGGGGAATTTCTCAATGTTGATTATGATGAAGTAACTATTGCCAGGCGCCTCTTTCGTACTGGTGACAGTGAATACTATATTAATAAATCTCCCTGCAGGCTGAAAGATATAAACGAGCTTTTTATAGATACAGGTCTTGGTAAAGATGTTTATTCGGTAATTGGCCAGGGCCGGGTCGATGAAATAATAAACAGCCGTCCTGAAGAGCGCCGCGAAATATTTGAAGAAGCTGCAGGTATTCTAAAATATAAGATGCGTAAGAAAGAGGCCAGGCGCCGCCTGGATGAAACCAGGGAAAACCTGATTCGGGTCCAGGATCTTATATATGAACTTGAAACCCAGGTTGAGCCTCTTCAGGAACAGGCTGAGGTAACCCGCCAGTACCGGTTATTGCAGCAGCGTATGGAAGAACAGGAAAAGAAACTCCTTTCTTACCATTTGCAGCAATCACGTGATCATTTAAATAAAGTAAACAAACAGCTTCAGACTGTAAATGATGCCCTGCTATCTTCTGCTGCCCAGGGAGGCTTGCATGAAAAAGAAATCCAGGATTTAAAAAATCAGCTCCAGGATCAGCAGCTTGCTAAGAAGGAGTTGGAACAGAAATTAAACGAAATATCGCGTAAACTGGAACAGCGGGAAAGTGAGCAGAAGCTTCTTTTCGAAAGAGAAAATCGTTTTCTGGAGCAGATCGAGCAAAGCAGGCAGAGAGTTAAGCAGCTGGAACTGTTAATAGAAGAATATGCAGAACAAAAGAAAAGAGCAGAAGCAGATCTTCTGGAAAAGAAAGAAAGCCTGGAGCATTTAAATAGAGAGCTTGAAAATTTAAGGGCGAAGCTTTCAGAGCATGAAGCAAGCGCCCTGGCCGGTGAAGTGGAGAAAAGGCAGGAAGAAATATATAGAACCGCAGCCCGTAAGGAAGCTGTTGCATCAACAATCGAAGAATTGAAGCGGCGCCTGGAACGGCTGCAGGACCAAAAACAAACTCACAAGGAAGAAGAAAAAGTATTACAGGAGAAAGCAGCCGGTTTGAAAGAAACCGCCAGCAATGTAGAAAAAGAAAAAGTAGAGCTGCAGAATCAAATTGCTTCCGCTGAGACAGAAGCGGGGAAGAAAGCTTCCGGTGAACAGGGGGCCAGAAAGTCTTTGGAAAAAGCAGTCACAGAGCTGCAGCAGAAAAAGGAAAACTTACATGGTATAAACAGTCGTTTAAACTTACTGCAGGAGCAGGATTCAGCCCTATCCGGTTATTACCGGGGAGTAAAAGAGGTAATGCAGGCCCGCTCAAAACTGCCCGGGATGATTGGTCCGGTAGCAGATTTGATTTCCGTTGAAGGGCAGTATGTACAGGCCGTTGAATCATCACTTGGCAGTGCCATGCAGTATGTGGTTGCCGAAACCGAAAAATCTGTCCAGGAAGCAATCCGCTACCTCAAGGAAAATAACCGCGGCTGGGCTACTTTTTTACCGCTTGATATTCTTCAACGTGGCGCCGATCCGCTTGAAAGGCACAGTGGATGGCGCGATCTTAAAGGAGTAATTGGTAAAGCATCGGAGCTGGTTACAGCAGATCCTGCTTACAAAAAAGCTGTTGATTATCTCATGGCAGCTATTCTTGTATGCCAAAACCTGGAAGACGCCTCTAATGCTGCCCGTTATATTAAATACAGCTGCAGGGTGGTAACGCTTGACGGTGAAATGATTAATCCGGGAGGCATAATAAGGGGCGGCAGCCTGCCTAAACGTAATGCCGGGATGCCACTTGGCAGACGGAAAGAAATAGAAGAACTTCAAAATCAGAAAAATAGTTTGATTAAATTAATCAGTAAAGATGAGGCTGTGCTCGAGCAGGAGAAAAAAAATCTTGCCGAAGCGGAAAGAGAAGCAGCGGAAGCTGATACTATAAAACGCAGCCTTGAAGAAAAACTTGGTGATCTGCAGAAAAGATCTGAAGAAATCAAACGTGAAGCCGGCAGCTATGAAGACCGACTGAAAGCAGCATCCAAAAATTTGTGTGAACTGGAATCTGAAGAAGCAGAATTAAAACAGAGGCTTGATAAACTTGGCGAGGAAATAGAAAAGTGCACAGAAGATATCGAAAGCCTTGAAAATGAACTAACCGGCATTAAGGAAGAGTACAGGCAGTACCTGGAAGAAAAAAATTCACTGGAGAAAAACATTACTGAAGTTTTAGTTAAAATAAGCTCATACAAAGAGCAATGTGACTCTCTTGCCAACCGAATTGAAGAAATTGACAATAACATTAAACTGCCTGCGACTGAAAAACAGGAAAAAAATAACGATTGCGAGCAGCGGCAGAAAGACCTGGAAGAAAATAAACAGGCTCAGCAGCGTATCAGTGCCGATATCGAGCAATTCTATAACGAAAAAGCAGCATTAATTCCTGAACTGGAAAAAGTGAGCCAGCAGCTTGGCCAATCTGAAGCCGGCTTGATTGAACTAGAGGAAAAAGGACGCCGCCGACAGAATCAACTGTCCCGACAGGAGAAACGGGAAAGGCAGCTTTCAGTTGAACAGAGCAGACTCCAAACCGAAATAAATTACCAGGAAATGCGTTTCCGGGAACAGTTTCGAAATCTTGACCTCGTGATGCTTGATGATGATTATAAGCCGGAAGAAAGCAAGATTTTAGTCGACAATTTAAAAGAGGATATTGAAGCTCTCGGGGAAGTTAACCTGGGCGCTATAGATGAACTGGAAAGGCTTGAAGAGAGGATAAATTTTCTCAAAGAACAAAAGGACGATTTGCAAAAAGGAGAAGCTTCCCTGAAAAAAGTATTAGCCGAAATAGATCAGCGTATGGAATACTATTTCGAAAGTGCATTCGAAACTATTAATGGTAATTTCAAAAAAACTTTTGAAGAGCTTTTCGAGGGCGGTAAAGTATTTCTTAGTTTAACCGATCCCGACAATATGCTGGAATCGGGCATTGAAATTGTTGCTCAGCCGCCGGGGAAAAAGCTGCAGAATATTACTCTCCTGTCAGCAGGAGAGAAGGTGTTAACCGCTATCGCTCTTGTTTTCGCTATTTTGCGCTTCAAACCGGCGCCCTTTTACCTTTTGGACGAAGTAGAATCAACGCTGGATGACGCTAACCTGGCTCGATTTACCAGGTTCTTAAAGCAGACTGTTCAGCAGGCCCAGTTCATCCTCATTACTCACCGTAAAAGGACCATGGAAGAAGCAGAAGTTTTATATGGAGTAACCATGCCCGAACCCGGTGTTTCCAGGCTGATGTCGCTAAAGATAGAAGATAATTTGATTGCCGGGGAGAGTAAAAAATGAGTTTGATTAAGCAATATAAAAGCGGTCTTGCCCGCAGTAAATCAGGAATTATCAGTTCCCTGACCAGTCTTTTCAGCAGCGGGGAGTTAAATGAAGAATTTTACGAAGAGCTGGAAGAGATTCTGATTAGCGGTGATGTCGGAGTAGAATCAGCCATGAAGCTGGTTGCGGAGCTAAAAGAAGAAGCGAAAAAATTAAAATATAAGGAAAGAGAGCAGGCTAAAGAGTTGTTAGTAGAAAAACTGACAGAGATTATGTCTTCGGATGAAACTGCCGCCGGGTTAAATCAAAACCCACATGTTATTCTGCTGGTAGGCGTGAACGGATCCGGAAAAACAACATCCGCGGCCAAACTGGCTAACATATACCGCCAGGAAGGCAAAAAAGTGCTCCTTGTTGCCGGGGACACATTTCGTGCTGCGGCAATCGAGCAGCTTGAAATTTGGTCAGAACGGGCCGGGGTAGACTTGATCAAGCAGCAGGCCGGTTCAGATCCTTCCGCTCTGTTTTTTGATGCTATGAATTCTGCGCAGGCCAGGGGCATTGATATAGTAATTGGGGATACGGCAGGGCGGCTTCACAATAAATTTAACCTGATGGAAGAATTAAATAAGGTTCATCGAACAATCGGGCGCTGTATTGAGAGCGCTCCGCACCAGGTCCTGCTTGTTATTGATGCTACGACCGGCCAAAATGCTGTTGCCCAGGCGAAAAGTTTCAACGAGGCCCTTCCCATTAACGGCGTTATCCTGACTAAACTGGATGGCACCGCCCGAGGCGGTATTGTAATCAGCATCCGGGATACTTTAGGTATACCGGTTCGCTATTTAGGTACAGGTGAAAAAATAGAAGATTTGGTTCCATTCTGTGCAGCAGACTTTGCCCGTGCCCTGCTGGAAGCTTAATTATATCTCCCAAGAACATCCCTCCAAAAAAACATTTGCCCTGACTGCTTTAATTTGTTATAATCCGTCTGTAAAGGCTTAAGGCTTGACAGGGGTGCTTATTCATATTATGTTAGATCAGTTAAATAGAATTAACCTGCTTTATGATATCTACTCACCGCTGCTGACTGAGCGCCAGCAGGAGGTGCTGCAGTTATACTTTAGCGATAACTATTCGCTGGGCGAAATAGCTGTTGAGTATAACATCAGCAGGCAGGCTGTTTACGATTTGATACAACGGGCCCTTGGGTCATTGGATAAGCTGGAGACAAAACTGGGTTTATACAGCCTTTTTAATACACAGCAAAAATTACTGGCTGAAGCAGAAAGCTTGCTCGAGGCAGAAGTATTAACAGAAATTGAAATTAAACGCTTAAAAAGCATCGTTGCCAATTTGCGCTCAACGAACGAACAGTAGCCAGGTTATATGTTTTAAATGAAATAAATTGGAGTTGGATTGTTGATGTTTTCTAGTCTTGCCGACAAACTGCAAAATACCCTCAAACACTTGAGGGGCAAAGGCAAATTAAGTGAAAAAGATGTTGACGCAGCATTGCGAGAAATAAAGCTGGCTCTCCTTGAAGCTGATGTCAACTTCAAGGTGGTTAAAGAATTTGTAGCGGCGCTCAGGGAAAGGGCTGTTGGCGAGGAAGTGATGGGCAGCCTGACCCCGGGGCAGCAGGTCGTTAAAATCGTTAATGAAGAAATGACCCGTTTAATGGGTGAAACACAAAGCGGTCTGGCTTTTTCAGGTAAAGGACCTACAGGAATTATGGTCGTAGGCCTGCAGGGTTCAGGTAAGACTACTACTGTTGTTAAACTGGCTTCGCACCTGCGAAAGGGCGGCAGGAACCCGCTGGTGGTAGCGGCTGATATTTATCGTCCCGGAGCAGTCAGGCAGCTGCAGGTTCTTAGTGAGTCAGTTGGCGAAAAGTGCTACAGTAATGAAGAAGCGAATCCGGTTGAGATTTGTCGTGAAGGGTTACAGCTGGCTGAACGCGAAAACCATGATCCGGTTATTTTCGATACTGCCGGTCGACTGCATATAGACGAGGAAATGATGTCCGAGATTACGGCCATAAAAAAAGAGGTCAATCCCCATGAAGTGCTGCTGGTAGTGGATGCGATGACCGGTCAGGATGCTGTAAATGCTGCATCTTCGTTTAATGATGCGGTAGGGCTGAGCGGAGTTATTTTAACCAAGCTTGACGGCGATACCCGCGGAGGTGCCGCCCTGTCAGTCCGTGCGGTAACAGGCTGTCCGGTCAAGTATGTAGGTGTGGGCGAAAAAATTGATGCTCTCGAGCCTTTTTACCCGGATCGTATGGCCTCCAGGATACTGGGCATGGGTGATATGCTTTCGCTGATTGAAAAAGCTGAAGCAGCTGTAGATCAGGAAAAAGCCAGGGAAATGGAGCAAAAGATGCGCAGGCAGCAGTTTACCCTGGATGATTTTAAAGAACAGCTGGGGCAGCTGCGCAGCATGGGTTCTTTAGATGAAATCTTGAATATGATCCCCGGTGGCGGTAATATTCCCAAAGAAGTAAAGCAGATGTCTTTAAATGAAGACAATTTTAAGCAGGTTGATGCGATTATCGGGTCGATGACTAAGAAAGAAAAACAAGATCCTTCAGTACTGAACAGCAGTCGCAGGCGCCGCATTGCTATGGGCAGCGGTACGACAGTGCAGGATGTTAATCGCCTCTTAAATCAATTTGGGCAGATGCAGAAAATGTTTAAAAAAATGGGCTCATTTGATAAAAAGGGTGGTATTAAAAAACTTACAAAAGGCAGAGGCGGTTTTCCATTTTAGAGAATCACCCGGGTTTTAAACACCGGTTTATCATAAAAGTTCAGGGATTATCGGACAGGAAAGGTTTAAATAATGGAGGTGATATAATTGGCAGTAAGAATCAGGCTAAAAAGAATGGGCGCTAAGAAGAAACCTTTTTACCGCATTGTGGTTGCTGACTCCCGTTATCCAAGGGATGGTCGTTTTATTGAGGAGATAGGGTACTATAACCCTACTACCAAGCCAACCACTTTTGAAGTGGATGCCGAAAAGGTTCAGCAGTGGCTTTCAAAGGGAGCCAGGCCTTCTGATACAGTTAAGGCCCTTTTTGAAAGAGCTGGTCTTGGCAAGTAGTCCTGCAGGGAGGTTGGTACTTATGAAGCAGCTTTTGGAGCATATTGCTAAAGGATTGGTCGATGAACCCGACCAGGTTGAAGTAAAGCAGGTTGAAAGCGAACGCTTAATTGTTCTTGAACTGAAAGTGGCCCCCGATGATATGGGAAAAGTGATCGGCAAACAGGGTCGTATAGCCAAGGCGATAAGAACGGTAATGAACGCCGCTGCTATTAAAGAAAATAAACGGGTTGTTGTTGAAATTGTTCAATGAAAAGCATGATGCAGTAATTGGCGAAGTGCTCTCACCTCACGGGGTAACAGGATTGGTGAAAGTATTTCCTCATACCGATTTTCCGGAAAGAATCAGCATGCTGAAGCAGATTGAATTACTGCTTGGATCAGGGCGCCGGACAATGACTATTGAAAATGCGTCAGTATACGGCAGGTTTTGGCTGATTAAGTTTGAGGGAGTCGATGATAGGGAAGAGGCAGCCCGCCTTGGGAATAGCTTGATTATAATTCCCAAAAAAGATAGATTATCTCTTTCGAAAGACAGTTTTTATCATGATCAACTGGTTGGCCTAAAGGTTTATATGCCGGGATATGGTTTTTTGGGCATGGTTAAAGATATAGTCAGCACCGGAAAGCATGATCTTTTTGTTATAGAAAAGTATGAGGAAAAAGGCAAAAGTCATATGATCCCGGCAATTAAGCGCTTTGTTAAAAGGGTAGATTTAGAAGCAGGGACGATTACCGTTGACTTACCGGAAGGCCTGCTTGAACTGTAAGGGAGCCGTTAAGGAATGAAGATTGATCTGGTTACCATATTTCCGGGGATACTTGATGGTCCTTTTAAAGAAAGCATGATAAAACGGGCTGTTGACAGGGGTTTGGTAGAAATTAACCTGGTTGATCTGCGTTCTTATACCCATGATCGTCATCGCCAGGTTGATGACACTCCTTACGGCGGGGGCAGCGGTATGATATTAAAACCTGAACCGATTTTTGAAGCAATTGAAGATCTAAAAAGTAAATCGGATTATGATTGCCCATATGTGATTTTAATGACCCCTCAGGGCAGCAGATTTGATCAGGCGGCCGCAAAAAAGTTGTCGGGAAAGAAGCATCTTATCCTGGTATGCGGCCGTTACGAAGGGATTGACGAAAGAGTTCGCACCGCTTTGATCGATGAGGAATTATCGATCGGGGACTTTGTCCTGACCGGGGGTGAATTGCCCGCAGCAGTAGTTGTCGATGCAGTAGTCCGATTGCTACCGGGATTTATAACCGAAGAAGCTGCTGCCAATGAATCATTCAGCGATTCGCTGCTTGAGCATCCGCATTATACCCGCCCGTCTGTGTATCGCGGGATGGAAGTGCCTTCAGTGCTTCAGTCTGGGAATCATGCGGAAATAGACCGCTGGCGCAGGAAGGAATCTATAAAACGTACTTACGAGCGCAGACCTGATTTGCTAGAAAATGCTAATCTTCTGCCCGATGAAAAAAAGTATTTGGAAGATATTATTAAGGAGCAGGATTAAATAAATATCCAGCGAATGAAGGAGGTTTAAAGGAAAGTGGACTTAATAAAAGAAGTTGAAAAGCAGCACCTTAAAGAAGATTTACCGCAGTTTAGTCCCGGAGACAAAGTTAAAGTACATGTTAAAGTTGTTGAAGGAGGGCGCGAAAGAACTCAGGCTTTTGAAGGGGTTGTAATCAGGCGCCAGGGCAGCGAAGCAAGGGAAACTTTTACCGTTCGCCGTGTTACTTTCGGGATTGGCGTCGAAAGGATATTTCCCGTCCACTCACCGTCAATTAGCAAAATTGAAATAATGAAAAAAGGGCGGGTTCGTCGGGCAAAGCTTTACTACTTGCGGAAACTGAAAGGAAAAGCAACCAGGATAAAAGAACGTCGCTAAAGTTGCGGAGATGATTTGATTGAGCAGATGGGCTGAGATCTGGGATTGGATTCGATCTATACTGATTGCTGTAATACTGGCAATAGTGATTCGGCTATTTCTATTTGAGGTCTTCGTTGTTGAAGGCCGGTCAATGTACCCAACTCTTCATGAAACTGAACGTTTGATGGTGAATAAAATTGTTTATCATTTTGACGAACCTCAATCCGGTGACATTGTTGTTTTTGAATACCAGCCGGGACGCGATTTTATCAAACGTGTAATTGGTGTAGCGGGTGATAAAGTTGAAATAGTTGATGGCAATGTTTATATCAATGGTGTTAAGCTTGATGAACCTTATCTACCCGAAGACTTAAATTATTACGATTATGGGCCGGTAGAGGTTCCTACAGGCAGTTATTTTGTTATGGGCGATTACCGCCAGAACAGTATGGACAGCAGGGATTCCAGGGTTGGCTTTGTTTCCCGTGATCATTTGAAAGGCCGGGCTTTCTTCATATTTTGGCCGCCCTGGGAAGCCCGCGCCGTTAATTCCGAGGTGGAGTAATCTTGACAAAAGGCCAGTGGTATCCGGGGTCAATGGCCAGGGCTATTAATGTCTTGCGTCAGGATTTAAAAATTATAGACCTGGTTGTTGAGCTGCTGGATGCGCGTATTCCGATCAGCAGCCGAAACCCTGCATTTAAAGGCCTGCTCGAAGGCAAGAAGCATCTTCTTCTTTTACATAAGGCCGATCGGGCTGAGGAAGAAGTGACCGAGCGTTGGCTCTCTTATTTTAAGGACATGGAGCAAGAAGCCATGTCCTTTAGTGTTCACCATAAGAGTTACCTGAAACGATTGCTTCAATATCTTAAGAAGCAGGAACATAATTTGCGTCCGACCCGTATTAAGCGTCCTTTGCGCATGATATTTGTTGGCATCCCAAATGTTGGAAAATCCACTTTGATAAACTATTTTGTGCATAAAGCAGTAACCAGGACAGGGAATCGTCCCGGAGTAACGAAAGGACGACAGTGGATCAGGATTACGCCGGGGTTGGAACTTCTCGATACCCCGGGTATACTATGGCCCAGGATCACCGAAAAATCAACCTGGCCCCTGGCTGCTGTCGGAGCCATGCCGCCCAGCCGGCTTGACCAGCAGGAAATTGCCCTGTGGTTGCTGGAAATTTATTTGCAAAAGGGCAGGGAAGAACTGCTGGTTGAAAGGTACAGTGGCTTAAAAGCAGACAGCGCCGAAAAAATGCTTACCTGTATTGCTGAATTGCATGGTTGCCTGCAGGCTGCGGGGCAGGCTGATCTTGAAAGGGCAAGCGGTATTGTTCTTCGGGACTTCCAGGCAGGACTGCTCGGTAGAATTACCCTGGAAGAGCCTCCAGAGTGACAGATGGGATGGAGCAATTTTGTCCAAAGGTGTTAGAGGAAACAGGTTAACTCATATTTCCCGGAAAATAAATAAAAGAGGGCCGAAGGGGAGCCAAACACCGTGTTATTCGAGCAAATGACAATTGCTGAAATAACCAGGTACCTGGAACAAAAGGAAGAGCTGTGCCCGCAAGAAGAAAATCTTCTCAGGGCTGATGAGCGGCGGGGGGTTGCTGATCTGCTTGATCGTTATTACCGCCGAAAAGAAAGAAATAATAATGAGGAAGCCCGTCTGCAAAAGATGCTGGCCGAAGAAATATTATTATGGAACCAGGGTTATAAATTGGTAGCCGGTATAGATGAAGCAGGGCGCGGCCCGCTTGCCGGCCCGGTAGTAGCTGCCGCTGTAGTTCTCGACCCAGATGCCGAGCCTATCATCGGCCTGAATGACTCCAAGAAGTTATCAAGGGTTGCCCGTGAAAAAATATTCGATCAAATTGTTATTAACACCCGCAGTTATGCTATTGCCAGCGCTTCCTGCCATGAAATTGATCAGCGCAATATTCACGCTGCTTCGCTGTTGGCCATGCAGCGGGCATTGGACAAACTGTCACTCAAACCGGATTTTGTACTGGTTGACGGTTTTAAAATCAAAGATTGTCAACTGCGGCAAAAGGCTTTAATCGGTGGCGATACAGTATCTTTGTCCATTGCGGCCGCCTCGGTACTGGCCAAAGTGGCCAGGGATAAAATAATGGACGAAATGCATCAAAAATATCCTTATTATGGTTTCATTCATAACAAGGGTTACGGTACCGCAGAACACCGTGAGGCTATAATTCAGTTCGGTCCCTGCCCGGAACATCGCCGCTCATTTCGGCTTACGGACTAAAAAATATATGTTTGGGATCATCATGGTGATAGTTGCCCTGGTTTTTAGCAATTTCAATACAGGAGCAAGGTGTTAACTCAGGCAGTAATATTGTGACGGGCTGCAACCTGGTCCAAACTAGAAGTCGGGGATTAGAGAGCTAAAAATATTGTAAATACATGTAAAGACAGGAGCAATTTAATGACCAGTAAGCGTCTGCAGGTAGGGGAGGCTGGAGAAAAAGCCGCCAGGAATTACCTGGAGCAGCTTGGCTATAGGATAATTGAAACCAACTACCGGTGCAAACTTGGTGAAATTGATATTATCGCCCGTGACCTTGATACAATTGTTATAGTGGAAGTACGGACGAAAACAGGAACAGCTTTTGGCGCTCCCGAGGAGTCAATTACCGTGAAGAAAGCACAAAAGCTTCACCGCCTCAGTCTTAGTTATCTACAAACAGTATATAAACGTGAAGTTGCTTCGCGAATTGATCTGGTTGCGGTTACACTTGACCGTGATAAATTAGCTGTTCGCAACATAAATCATATCCGGGGTATCCTTTCCGGGTAGGAGGTGGCCTGGTTTTGCATTATATTGCTGTTGTCGGTGGTTCGAGCTGCTCAGAAGAAGAAAAAATGCTTGCCCGCCAGGTCGGAGCAGAGATTGGCAGGAAAGGCGGTGTTGTGGTTTGCGGCGGCGGAAGCGGGGTAATGGAAGCTGCTTCGGCAGGGGCCCGTGAAGAAGGTGGGACAGTTATCGGTATACTGCCGGGTGACAGCACCCTTGAAGGTAACCCGCACCTCTCATTTGCGGTTTCAACCGGCATGGGAGAAGCTCGCAATGCGATTATAGCCAAAACCGCTGGTGCCATGATTGCTGTCGGCGGGGAATATGGCACCCTTTCAGAAATAGCCCTGGCCCTGAAAATGGGCAAGCCGGTAATCGGTTTAAAAAGCTGGCTGCTGAAACCACCCCGCGAATTAAGCAAAACTGTTGTTACAGCTGAATCGGCTGCCGAAGCAGTCGAAAAGGCCTTCTTCCTGGCTAATGACAATAATTAATGCCAGGGATAGAGCTTATCATATTAAAAGATTCATTAATCGAAGCTCAGGAAATATTCTTTGATCCCTTCCTTCATGGCCCTGGCAAATTCTTTCTGCCCCCGGGGATGCAGTATGTGCCAGTTGTCCTCCGGATGCATCATGTATCCCGCTTCGACTAAAACACAGGGAAAATTAGTATACCTGGTTACCGCAATATTTCTTTTCCAGGTGCTCATCGCGGGCAAACCCATTTCATCTGCTACCGTTTCCAGCATGATGTCTGCCAGGTCTTCGTTGTGATCATAATTATAGAGAATCATAATGCCGTGTAAATCTACTGCATTAGCGCCCGATGCGTGGGCATTGGCGTGGACGCTTATGAAAAAATCGGCGTCACTTAAATATTTGGCTTTAGGACGTTCGTAAAGGTCTACATTTAAGTCTTCTGTGCGGGTCATAATTACATCCGCACCTTCTTCCAGCAGAAGTTCTCTTAAATAAAGACTCATTTCCAGGACAACATCTTTTTCATGAAGATCACCCGGGCCGGGTGCTCCCGAATCATCTCCTCCATGGCCGGGGTCAATAACTATAGTTTTGTTATCTAGCGGGTTCTCTTTTTTGATTTTAGGAGGCTTATTCATATTAATTGCCAGATTAGTGTCTTCCCATGAGGGGTCAAATCCGGTAATATGATAGTCCAGTTCAACGGTCAAAATCAGGGCATTTGGCTCCCCTGCTAAAGGTTCCAGGGATAGATCCTTGACTGAAGAGGGCATTTCGGGTATTGTCAAATCTTTATCTTTTCTTACGCCATACAGTTTAATTTCAAGCTGATCTGTGCCGCTGTCAATAAGGAAAGGGAATCTTTCATCAGAAACCAGGTGCAAACTTACTTCCTCGGCGGTTTCTTTTATTTTGATATCAGACAAAAAAGGTTCAAGAAAATCTTTGTTTTCAATTTCCCGGACTGCCTCTTTATGAAGCAAGTAGAGCTCATTTTCTTCCAACTTCACGCGGTAATAATCTCCTGAAACTCCCACTGCTTCAAAATGAGTTCCTTCAGTTAAATAGGCGGCAACATTATCAGGATACCCCGTCCCGCCCCGGGTACCAGCGTAGAGTTGGTAGTAATCGTCACGAATAATTCGAAACCAGCCCCCGAATTTTAACTCTGGTTGTGGTTTGACTTCTATTATTTTATAGGGAGTATTAGAGAAAAACGCTACGGTTCCCGGAAATTCAAGGCTCACCTGTTCTTCGTTTCTGCTTAAATAAACAGTAATCGTCATAGTATCTGATAATCCGGAAGCCGGAGCGTCATACTCACTTACTGTGTATGCAGCGGTATAAATACCGCCTTTGCCTTGGGGGCCGTTGGGGTATTCTAATTCGGTCATTTTAATATAGCTGCCGTCGCCAAGTTGATAATGCGCAGTGGCACCCGGGCTGCCCCGGGCTACTATTCTAAGAGTGTCACCAGGGTTTAAAACCTGGTCCTGACCGGGTATTAAATGGGTGGCATGAAGTTCTAAAGGTTCTTCCGGCATGGACTCCAGGGCTTTGGGGAAAATTACCGATCTTTCAACGGTAGTGGTTTCAAGCCCGTCGCTGGCTTCGACCAGGATAGTAAATTCCTCGCCGCGGGGTATATCGACCATGGTAAGAAAATTACCAGTTTTCCTGTTTAACATATCAACCGGTTCACCATTTACTGTTACATTAACCTGAGAATAAGATTGGGTTGTGCCGAAAACAAATAACGAATCTGCGTAATAACTAATTTGCTGTTCAGGAGGGTACGCCACATGTAGAAGCGGTCCCTCTTGATCATTTTCCCTTTTCGGATCAAATTCCTGTGGTGTGGATATTATTATTTCTCTTGTATTTTCATTCCATTCTGCAAAAGCTCCCATTGCTTCTGCTGCGGGGATGACGGGCGTGTAGATAGTATCGTCAACCAGTTTTACCGGTGCGTTCCAGTTTACAGTTTCACCGGCAATTATTACTTCATAACTATCAGCAGGCAAATGGATCTGGAATTCTCCAAGCATTCCGGAGAATATCTTGTTGTCACTGTCCCATTTTGTATAGGCACCCAATTTTTCAAATAGAGACTTCGCCGGAACAAATAGCTCTCCATCCTCCATTATTACCGGGTTCTCCAGCTCAATTTGCTCATCGTTAATTATTAGCTCAATAGCTCTTGCCTGATAAAACATAAAAAAGGAGAAGCCCGCTATTGAAACTATTAAAATGACCAACCCTATTTTCCTCAAGAGCACTCACCCCCTGCTGTCATTGGTGTCATTGGGACGGTTCTTTTGACACTAATTTTCTCACCGTTTCCCTGTTTACTTCTATCATAACTGCAATTTCCCGCAGTGACAAATCCGATTGGTTTTCCAGTTTAATTACCAGATCCTTAAGTAGTTTCTTGTTTTCTTTGTTTTTTAGTTTGCTTTTTCCTATCCCGGCTTTTTTAAGGTGATTATCTATCATTGCTTTAGCCTCTTCGGCGGAGAGTTCTTTGACATCAATAAAATTATCTTCCGTGTTCTCTTCATGAAATTTAACAAAGGCTTTGATTGCCTGGTGTGGATCTTTTGATGATATATGTAAGATTTCTTTAATACCCGGTTTTTTAGCGAAGCTTACATTCAAATATTTTTTATAGCTGCTCCATTTATATGAGTTCAAGTTTGATATTCCAGCTTTTACCGGATTTCTGTGTACATATCGCACTGCGGCTAATAGGCGTTTTTCACTTTCTATTACTTCACTTTTAAAGCGATCCTGAAATACATGGCCTATCCTCTCATGTTTTTTATTGTAATAGGAAGCATAACTGGTGCCTATTCTTTTCATAGTATGCGATATCGGAGCAATACCTTCCCTGATCACCAAATGCAAGTGATTATCCATGATGCAATAAGCGTGGAGGAGAGCTTCGTCAATGATAACTTTTTCGTGAATTATTTCAGTAATACGGTCCTTGTCTTTAATGCTGTTAAATATTTTCTGGCGATTGTTCCCTCTCATCATGATGTGGTAAACTGCAGATTCACTTTTTTGTCTGGCAACTCTAGGCACTAGGTTTACCTCCAGGTTAAATATATTATTGTCAAAAGAACCGTCCCATTGACACCATTGACATCTTACTCTCTTCGGTCAAGGCTTCTGTACTGCACTGCTTCGGCAATATGTCCCGGTTCAATTTGTTCCTTTTCTTCCATGTCGGCAATAGTGCGTGCAACTTTAATAATCCGGTCGTGGGCGCGCATGGAGAGGTTAAGGCTTTGAAATGATTGGTGCAGGAGCTGCCTGGCATCAGCGGTTAAGGGGCAGTATTTTTCAAAGTGGCGCGACCTGAGTCTCGCATTGGAAGCAACTTTAATCTTTTTATATCTTTCGCGCTGTCTGCTTCGGGTTGTTTCCACCCTGGAGCGGATTTCAGCAGAACTTTCCCCGGTTTCATCCTGCTCCAGCTGTTCAAATTTAATGCCGGGTACTTCCACCTGGATATCAATGCGGTCAACGAGGGGGCCTGAAAGTTTGGAGCGGTAGCGAAATATTTGGGTCGGACTGCAGCGACATTCCTGACGGGGGTCGCCGTAATTGCCACAGGGGCAGGGGTTCATAGAACCGATAAACATGAAATCGGCAGGGTAGCTGACTGTTGCCGCAGCGCGGGTGATCGTAACTGTTCTGTCTTCAAGGGGTTGTCTGAGGGCTTCGAGAACTTCACGGTTATACTCAGGCATTTCATCAAAAAATAGAACACCATGGTGGGCAAGGCTTACTTCTCCCGGGCGCGGCACTTTTCCACCGCCGATAATTCCTGCCGTTGAGGCGCTGTGATGAGGGCTGCGAAATGGCCGCTTATTTAGCAGGGGTTTTTTCGAGCTTAACTGGCCGGCTACGCTGTGAATTCTCGATATTTCGAGAATTTCTTCTAAAGAGGGAGAAGGCAGGATTGAGGGAATTCGTCTGGCCAGCATGGTTTTACCGCTGCCGGGGGGACCATAAAGTAAAACATTGTGTGAGCCGGCTGCTGCAATTTCCAGGGCTCTTTTTGCTGTTTCCTGGCCTCGCACTTCACTAAAGTCAAACTCGCTCCCGTCATGGCCCTTGGCCTGCTCAGGCAAGGGTTCCGGAAGCGGCAGTTCTCCGTTTCCACAGAGGTAATTGGTGAGCTGGGTTAAAGTAACGGTTCCTTTAACGTTAAGCTTATTGACGAGGGCGGCTTCGGTGCTGTTAGACTGTGGCAGGTAAAGGGTTTTATCTGCAAAATCATCTAACTCACTTAAGGATAAAGCCATGGCCAGGGCTCCGTTGATGCCGCGAAGGTTGCCGTCCAATGATAACTCACCGACGAATACGGCGCTATCGAGGGTTTCAGTTCTGGGAATTTGGCCGGTTGCTGCAAGTAGGCCTATTGCAATAGCAAGGTCGAAAGAAGAACCTTCCTTTTTAAGGTCTGCGGGGGCCAGGTTTACCGTCACTCGTGAGTACGGAAAAGAAAAACCGCTATTGCGTACAGCTGCCCGGACCCTTTCTTTAGCTTCTCTTACCGAGGCATCAGGAAGTCCGATTATATCAAAAGCGGGAAGGCCGTCGGCAATATCAACTTCTATCTCAAGCGGTACGCCGTTAATACCTAAAACAGCACATGAATGCACTTTTGCCAGCAAGATCTGTTCCTCCTTTGATTACTGAAATTATAGCTGCGATCATTAGTAAATTAATTATATAACAGGCAATTATCTCTTATTCACCGACAGGATATTGATATCCTGCCGGTCAGTTAAAATAGACGTTGTTTATACCTTATCAGGTTGATTTATGTTATAACCCGACTTTTACAGTTAGCATAGCATATTGAGCATAAAAAACACAGAAAAGCCCTTTAAAGGCGCAGAATTCTGCGTTTTTTTGTTTTTCCTATTGACGTTATGCTAAAGTTGTGCTAATATTGTAGTGGGCTGTTTAATATGATTAAAATTGACAAAAGAACTAAAAAAGATGGAACTCCAAGAACTCAGGTTCGAGTGGTTGAAGGCTACAGGCCTGGACCAGGGTTGCCAACCAAGCAAAGAACGATTCGGGATTTCGGATATCTTGAAGACCAGGAAGATCCCGAGAAGTTCATGAAAGAAGTTGAAGAATTCAACGCAAACTACAGAGCAGAAAAAACTCCGCTTCGCATTGAGGCAGCGGGAACAGCAAAAATGTACAGTGAAGAAAACCGGCGATATAATTACGGATACAAGTTTTTAGAAGCTATCTATGATTTGCTCGAGATCGATTCGTTTTTCAAAAGCTATGATACAAAACGCAAGTTTCGGGGGAAATATTCTCCTGGCGATATCTTTAAATTTCTGAGCCTTTTAAGGGTCCTGCGTCCGGATTCGAAGCGTGCTACCTTCCAGATGAAAAATGGCTTCTACGATATGCGCACAGACTTTGCTCTGAAAGATATCTACCGGTCACTTGACCTCTTTGCTGACTTTGAGGTAGAGCTGCAGCGCCATTTAAATGAACGGGTCAAAGAAACGATCGGCCGCGATCTTTCCCATGCATTCTATGATGTGACCAATTATTACTTCGAAATAGACTTCCCTGATGGCGAAGATGACCTGCGCAAAAGGGGTGTTTCGAAAGAACACCGTATAGACCCGATCACTGCAATGGGTCTTTTCATTGATTCGAATGGACTTCCGGTCAGCATGTCGATTTTCCCCGGCAATACAAGCGAGTCTATTACACTTCAGCCGACCATGAATGAGGTCAAAAAGGCATATGGACTGGGCAGGCTGGTCGTGGTTGCTGATAAAGGGGTCAATTCTTCAAAAAATATTGATATGATCATAGAAAATGGTGATGGCTTCGTTTTCTCGCAAATTCTAAAAGGGAAAAAGGGAAAGCGTTATCATGAAAAATTGTTTGATAAAAGCGGCTGGATCTCGAACGAGGATGGTACATACAAATACAAACTGTTCACGGAAGAATACGAAGGCAAAGATGGGAGCGGAAAAAAAGTAGT